>Ga0160439_1000041_pt1 | contig 140786 bp, 125 predicted proteins | sample HID1975M_E0MG_FD_108201 | JGI IMG/M metagenome (GOLD analysis project Ga0160439, IMG submission 108201) | Enriched soil microbial communities from UW Madison campus, WI, USA - HID1975M_E0 MG | ecosystem: Environmental > Terrestrial > Soil > Unclassified | place: USA: Madison, Wisconsin...
CCGCACGTGACGCGTGCGGCGCAGGAGGGTGACGCGCTCGCGATCGAGCTGCTCGCCGAGCTCGGGCGGTGGCTCGGTGAGGGTGCGGCCTCTGCGACCGCGCTGCTCGACCCCGCGCTCATCGTCGTGGGCGGCGGCGTCGCGGCCGCCGGTGACCTGCTCCTGGCACCCGCGCGCAAGGCGTTCAGCGAGCAGCTCTCGGGCCGGGGACACCGGCCCGAGGCGCCGTTCGTGGTCGCGTCGATGGGCAACGACGCCGGCATGGTCGGTGCGGCAGACCTGGCTCGGATCTGACCCGCGATCGCACCGCGCGCGCCCCGAGGGGCGGCGCCTCAGACGACGGCGCCCGTGTCGTCGTCGCCGGGGTCGCGTCGGCTGGGCATCCGCCAGACGAGCACGCCCACACCCAGCACGAACACGACGCACGCCGCCTGCACCAGGGCGGCGGGGGCGCCGGACCAGGCGATGAGGACGACGAGCAGGAAGATCGGCATGCCGGCGGCGGCGAGCCACGCCATCGTCAGCAGCGGGTCGCCGCCGAGCACGGGTCCCGGGTCCGGCGGCTGGAAGGCCTCCGCCTCGTCGACGGTCGCCTCGGCGTCGTCGTACTGCGAGGTGCCGTCCCAGTCGCGGGCGGCCGCCGGGGGCTCGTCGGCCGCGCGGACGACGTGCGGCGTCGTGACCCAGGGTGCCACCGGGAAGTCGAGACCGGTCCGCTCGGGCGCCTCGTCGGTGCGCGTCGGCGCGTCGGCACTGTCGACCTCGTTCAGCTGGGCGACGATGGCCGCCCACGCGGCATCGTCCACGGGTGCCGAGGCGTCGGCGCCCGGGTCGGGTCGCTCGACACCCGGTCCGGGGACGTCGCCTTCGGGTCCGCGGGCCGGCTCGTCCGGGTCGTCGGGGCGAGGAGCCATGAGAGCACTCTAGAGTCGGACGGTGCGGGTCGGGAGTCCGGGCCGCGATGCGGCATGCTGGCAGGCACGTTCGCTGGAGAGGTGAGCACTTGTTCTACTGGTTGATGAAGCGGGTCTTCGTGGGTCCGCTCCTGCACCTGGTCTACCGACCGTGGATCCGTGGTGCCCAGAACATCCCCGCCGAGGGCGGGGCGATCCTCGCCAGCAACCACCTGGCGGTCATCGACTCGTTCTTCCTGCCGCTCATGCTGGACCGCGAGCTCGTGTTCATCGGCAAGCAGGAGTACTTCACCGGGAGCGGGCTCAAGGGCCGCCTCCAGGCGGGCTTCTTCCGCGGCGTCGGCACGATCCCCGTGGACCGCGGCGGCGGCAAGGCCAGCGAGGCCGCGCTGCGCACGGGGCTGCGCAGGCTCGAGGAGGGTGGCCTGTTCGGCATCTACCCCGAGGGGACGCGCAGCCCGGACGGGCGCCTGTACCGCGGGAAGACGGGCATCGCGCGCCTGGCGATCGAGTCCGGTGCCCCCGTGATCCCCGTCGCCATGGTGGACACGGACGTCGCGCAGCCCCTGGGCCGCACGATCCCCAAGGTCATGCGCATCGGGATGGTCGTCGGCGAGCCGCTCGACTTCAGTCGATATCGGGGGATGGAGAACGACCGGTTCATCCTGCGCTCGGTGACCGACGAGATCATGTACGCGATCATGAGCCTGTCCGGCCAGGAGTACGTCGACGTCTACGCGGCGACCCAGAAGGCGCGCATCGCGACCGGTCACCCCGCGGCGAGCGGCGAGTCCGCCGACCAGCTCCCCGCAGCTCCGGGCGGGCGACCCGCCCCCGACGTCCAGGTTCCGGTCCCCCCGCAGGACGGCGACGCGACGTCAGTAGGATGACGGACGTGCTCCGCCGTCGGTGACGTCCACCGTCCCGGCCGCGTGCGGGCCACAGGCCCGCAGCAGCTCGTACCAGTTCCCGTGCAGTTCAACGAGAGGTGTTTCTCATGTCGGTTCGTCGCGTCGCGCTCCTGACCGCGGGTGGCTTCGCTCCGTGCCTGTCCTCCGCCGTCGGTGGCCTCATCGAGCGCTACACCGAGATCGCGCCGGACATCGAGATCATCGCCTACGAGCACGGCTACTACGGCCTGCTGCGCGGGGACAAGATCGTCATCAGCGACGAGGTCCGCAAGAACGCCGGCATCCTGCACCGGTTCGGCGGCTCGCCCATCGGCAACTCGCGCGTCAAGCTCACCAACGCCAAGGACTGCGTCAAGCGCGGCCTGGTGCAGGAGGGGCAGGACCCGCTCCAGGTCGCCGCGGAGCAGCTCAAGGCCGACGGCGTCGACGTGCTGCACACCATCGGTGGCGACGACACGAACACGACGGCCGCCGACCTGGCCGCGTACCTCGCGGAGAACGACTACGGCCTGACGGTCGTGGGTCTGCCCAAGACGATCGACAACGACGTGGTGCCGATCCGCCAGTCGCTCGGCGCGTGGACCGCCGCCGAGGAGGCCGCCGGCTTCGCCGCGAACATCATCGGCGAGCACCGCTCGGGCCCGCGCATGCTCATCGTGCACGAGGTCATGGGCCGGCACTGCGGCTGGCTCACCGCCGCCGCCGCGGTCGAGTACCGCAAGTGGCTCGACCAGCAGGAGTGGGTGCCGGGCATCGGCCTCATCCGCGAGCGCTGGGACATCCACGCGGTGTTCGTGCCCGAGCTCGCGCTCGACATCGACGCCGAGGCCGAGCGCCTCAAGGGCGTGATGGACAGCCAGGGCAACGTCAACATCTTCCTGTCCGAGGGTGCGGGCATGCACGAGATCGTCGAGCAGCTCGAGGCCGCCGGCACGCCGGTGGAGCGCGACCCGTTCGGCCACGTGAAGCTCGACACCGTCAACCCCGGACAGTGGTTCGCCAAGCAGTTCGGCGAGAAGCTGGGCGCCGAGAAGACGATGGTCCAGAAGTCGGGCTACTACTCGCGCGCCGCGGCCGCGAACGCCGAGGACCTGCGTCTCATCAAGTCCATGACCGACCTGGCCGTCGAGTGCGCCCTGCGCGGCGAGTCCGGCGTGATCGGGCACGACGAGGAGCAGGGCGACCTGCTGCGCGCCATCGAGTTCCCGCGCATCGCGGGCGGCAAGGCGTTCGACGTCTCCCAGCCCTGGTTCGGCGCGCTCCTGGCCGACATCGGGCAGGACCTCGTGCCGGCGAGCCACTCATGACCGTCGCACCGGCCCCCGGGGTCGTCGAGGGTCTCGACGCATGGCGCGACCTGCCCGCCGGCCAGCAGCCGGCATGGCCGGATGCCGATGCTCTTGCACGCGTGACCACCCGCCTCGAGCAGCTCCCGCCGCTGGTGTTCGCCGGCGAGTCCGATGCGCTGCGCGCCCAGCTGGCCGCGGCGGGACGGGGCGAGGCGTTCCTGCTCCAGGGCGGCGACTGCGCCGAGACGTTCGGTGAGGCGACGGCGGACAACATCCGCAACAAGATCAAGACGATCCTGCAGATGGCGGTCGTCCTGACCTATGGCGCGAGCCTGCCCGTCGTCAAGATGGGTCGCATGGCGGGGCAGTACGCCAAGCCGCGTTCGTCGGACAGCGAGACGCGCGACGGGGTGACCCTGCCGGCGTTCCGCGGCGACATCATCAACGGCTACGACTTCACGCCCGAGGCCCGCACGCCGGACCCGCAGCGGCTGCTGGAGGCGTACCACACGTCCGCATCGACGCTGAACCTGATCCGGGCGTTCACGACCGGCGGCTTCGCGTCGCTGCTGCGCGTGCACGAGTGGAACCGCGGCTTCACCGCCAACCCGGCCTACTCGCGCTACGAGGAGATCGCCGCCGAGATCGACCGGGCCATCCGCTTCATGGCGGCGTGCGGGGCCGACTTCGACGCCCTGCGCACGGTCGACTTCTTCTCGAGCCACGAGGGTCTGCTGCTCGACTACGAGCGACCGCTGACCCGCATCGACTCGCGGACCGGCCAGCCGTACGACTGCTCGGCCCACTTCGTGTGGATCGGGGAGCGCACACGCGAGCTCGGGGGAGCGCACGTCGACTACTTCTCCCGGCTGCGCAACCCCATCGGCATCAAGCTCGGCCCGACGTCGAGCGGCGACGACGCGCTCGCCCTGATGGACAAGCTGAACCCCACCTCGGAGGAGGGGCGCATCACGTTCATCACCCGCATGGGTGCGAGCAAGGTGCGTGACCTGCTTCCGGCTCTCGTCGAGAAGGTGGCGGCCGACGGTCGTCCCGTGACGTGGGTGTGCGACCCGATGCACGGCAACGGCATCACGTCGGCGTCCGGCTACAAGACGCGGCGGTTCTCCGACGTCATGGACGAGGTCACGGGCTTCTTCGAGGTGCACCGCGCGCTCGGCACCGTCCCCGGTGGTCTGCACATCGAGCTCACGGGCGACGACGTCACCGAGGTCCTCGGCGGGTCCGAGGAGATCGACGACGAGGGTCTGGGGCGTCGCTACGAGACGCTCGTCGACCCGCGCCTGAACCACCAGCAGTCGCTGGAGCTGGCCTTCCAGGTGGCGGAGCTCTTGCGAGCCTCCTGATCGGACGAACGCGGAGGGCGCGACGGCAGCGAGCCGTCGCGCCCTCCGCGTCTTCCGGACCGCGCGCCGTCGGGACGAGGTCAGACGACCGTGAGCACGATGGTGGAGCCGAACGGCGCCTCGGTGTCGGCGTCGACGCTCTGGTCGACGACCTGGTTGAGCAGGCCGCCCCACGACGTCTCTCGCTTGACGACGAACCCGAGGTCCTCGAGCGTCTTCTTCGCGTCCGCGAAACCGGTGCGCTCGACGTTGGGCACGACCACGGGTGCGTGCCCCTTGCTGACCTTGAGCGTGACGGTGTCGCCCTTGTAGGCCTTATCGCCGGACAGGGGGTCCTGGCTGATGACGCTGCCCTCGGGGACGGTGTCGCTGTAGGCCTTGGTGGTCTTCACCTTGAGGCCGTCGCCCTTGAGCTGGTCCTCGGCGTCGGCGAGCGTCGCGCCGACGACGCTCGAGACGGTGACCGGCTCGGGCCCCTGGGAGAGGGTGAGCGTGACGGTCGTCCCGCGGGTGGTGCGCGTCCCGGGGTCGGCGGGTGACTCGTCGGGCAGGGTCGCGGTGAGCACCTCGCCCACGGAGGCCTTGCTGTCGTACTGCGGTGCCGCGTACGCGACCTTCAGGCCTGCCTCGTCGAGCTTCGTCTCGGCGTCCTTCTGCATCTTCCCGACGACCCCGGACGGCACGTTCACGTAGTCGGGGCCCTTGGAGACGCTGAGCTCGACGGTGGAGCCCTTGCGTGCGCGGGCGTCGGACGCGGGGTCGCTGGAGATGACCTCGCCGGACGGGACCTTCGGGTCGTAGCTCTCCGTGGCGTGGGCGTCGAGCCCGTGGGCGTCGAGCGCAGCCTCCGCCACTTCCTGGCTCTGCCCGGCGACGGTGGGGACGGTGGTCCACGATCCCGGGCCGTGGGTGGCGTACCACCACACGCCGCCGCCGACGAGCGCGAGGACGACGAGCAGGGCGACGAGGATCCGGCCGCGGCGGCGCCGGCCGCGCGCGTGGGCCGCGGGCGGGGGCGGACCGGCCGGGGCGACGAGGGCGCCGTTCAGGCCGATCGGCAGGGCGACGGTCGATCCGGTCTCGAGGCGCTTCGTCGCGTGGTCGTCGGGCGTGTCGTCGCCCGGGTCCGCGGTGGCGACGACCGGGTCGGACGTGAGGTCGGTCTCGTCGGGGTCCGTCGCGGCGGGCAGGACGATCGACGGGGCCACGTCCGCGCGACGCTCGAGCGTCTCGTCGTCGAGCGCTGCGCGGGTGCGCCGCAGCAGCTCGGCCGCTGCGCCCGCGTCGACCGGTCGGTCCTCGGGGTCTCGCGCCGCGAGCGAGCGCACCAGCTCGTCGACCTCGATCGGCAGCCAGTCGACCAGGTCCGAGGGCGCCGGGATGTCGTTGTTGACGTGCTGGAACGCGACCTGGATGGGTGTCTCGCCCGTGAAGGGCTGACGGCCGGTGAGCATCTCGAAGATCAGGACGCCGCACGCATAGACGTCGGTGCGTGCGTCGCTCGCGCCGCGGACCACGAGCTCGGGCGCAAGGTACGCGACCGTGCCGAGCACGGTGCCGGTCGTCGTCGACGTGACCTCGGTGACGGCACGGGCGAGGCCGAAGTCGGCCAGCTTCACGCGGTCGTCCGTCGCGATCAGGACGTTCTCGGGCTTCACGTCGCGATGGACGAGGCCGGCGCGGTGCGCCGCGGCGAGGGCGTCGAGGACGGCGGCAGCGACGCCGAGCGCCTCGCCGACCGACAGTGCCCCGCGTTCGCCGATGCGGCGGCGCAGGTTCACGCCGTCGACGTACTCCATGGTCAGGTAGCTGGTCTCGCCGTCGACTCCCTGGTCGTACACGCCGACGAGGCCGGGGTGGGTGAGACGGGCGGCGGTGCGGGCCTCGCGACGGAACCGGGCGACGAAGTCGGCGCCCGAGGCTCCCTCGGCGAGGTGCGGGTGCATGACCTTGAGCGCGACGTCGCGGTCCAGGCGTCGGTCGACCGCGAGATACACGGTGGCCATGCCTCCGCGGGCGATGCGGGACACGACCTCGTACCGCCCGTCGACCAGGCGGCCGAGGAGCGGATCGGTGACGGTTGTTCCCACGCGCGAGATTCTACGGGCGCCCGGGCGCAGACCGGGGGAGGCGGGCGGGTGTCAATCCGCTGGTCGGGCGAGTCAGCGGAATCGCGCCATGAGCGTCTGCACGTTGGCGACGTACCGACGCGTGTCGGAGAACATCCCGTACTTCTTCACGGATCTCGCGCCCTGGTAGTAGCCGGCGATCGCGCGGGGGAGGTCGGGCGACGTGCGGACCAGCGAGCGCAGGATCGCGACGCCGGCCGTGACGTTGTCGTCCGGGTCCAGCAGGTTGAGGTGCCGCCCGACGAGCTGGGACGCCCACTCGCCGGCGGACGGGATCACCTGCATGACGCCGATGGCGTTGGCGGGGGAGACCGAGGTGTGGTTGAACCCGGACTCCTGGAACGCGACGGCCTGGGCCAGAGCGGGGTCGACGCCCATCGCCCGCGCGGTGGCGCGGACCTTGGCCTGCATCGTGGCGGGCGACGGGACACCGGTGCTCACCAGCGTGTTCTTGTTGGCGTTGGCGGCGCCGACGACGGCCGCGGAGTAGGTCCGGCCCTCGAACGTGCTGGGGACCGCCTGCTTCGAGGAGGACGCCTTCGAGCTGCTCGACGAGGACGCGGCCCCGGGAAGCGTCAGCACGTCGCCGATGCGGATCAGGGCGCGGGCGTCGAGGTGGTTGGCCTTGACGATGGCCGCGACGGTCAGGCCGTGGCGGCTCGCGATCGCGCCGACGGTGTCGCCGGCCTTGACGGTGTAGCGGCTCGACGCGCCGGACGTGCTCGCCGGCTTCGCCGCCGACGTGGTCGAGGTCGTCGTCGCCTCGGAGATCGTGAGGACCTGACCGATCCGGATGAGCGCACGCGCGTCGAGGTGGTTGAGCTTGACCACCTTCGCGACGGTCGTCGAGTACCTGGAGGCGATCGCGCTCACGGTCTCGCCCGCGCGCACGGTGTGGGTCACCTTGGCGGTGTGCTTGGTGGCCGTCGTCGTGGCCGCGTGCTTGGTCGGGATCGTCAGGACCTGGCCCACCTGGATGCGCGAGGCGTCGGCCAGCGAGTTGGCCTGCGCGATGGAGGTGATCGACGTACCGGTGCGCGCGGCGATGTGGCTCACGGTGTCACCCGGGCGCACGGTGTAGCGCTCGTCGGCCTGCGCGCCGGACCCGGTGGCGGACACGGCGATGGCGGCGAGCGCGATGGCGCCGGTGCTGGTCGTCGCGATGCGACGTGCATCCGAGCGGCTGGCGGTGGGCTGCGTCATGGTGTGACCCCTGGTGCACGAGTGACAGAATGTGACTGGTGTTACTGATGTGACAGAACGTGAACGTATCCCAGTGACACACCTGTGAAAAGCCCAGGACCGAATTGCACCGGAATTCGCGCGGGTCGCCCGCGGCGTGATCACGCCCGTCGCGCGGGCATGCGTAGGCTTGTCGCGTGACCGACACTGCTGCCCTGGATGCCCTCGTCGACGACTGGCTGACCGTTCCCGACGTCGCCGAGAAGCTGGAGATCGACGCGGGAAAAGTGCGTCGGAGCCTGCAGGAGGGCCGGCTGGTCGGCGTCCGTCGCGGCGAGCCGAAGGTGCTGAGCGTCCCGGCCGCGTTCCTGGTGCCCGGCCACCTCGCGAACCCGGCGGCACCGTCGCGCGCCGCCGGCCTGCCGCAGTGGACCATCCTGGCTGCGCTGCAAGGCACGCTCACGGTGCTGCGCGACGCCGGTTTCGGCGACGACGAGGCCATCGCATGGTTGTTCACGCCCGACGACTCGCTGGGCGGCTCCCCGCTCGACGCGCTGCGCGACGGTCGTAAGACCGAGGTGCGCCGCCGGGCGCAGGCCGAGCTCTAGCAGCAGGTCTTCGGCCCGCCGGGCTGTTCGGGGCCGCCGTCAGGCGGTGCGCTCGACGGCGGCGCGCGCGAGCGCGACGAGCATCCCGCGCGCCGGTTCCGGCCACCCGCGGGCGTCGATCGCGGCGAAGGCGGTCGACGAGAGATCGGCGATGAGCTCCTCGACCGACTCGACCGACCCCGTGCTCGCGACGGCGTCCGCGAGCGCGGAGACGGCCTCTGCGTCCGCGTCCCGGTCGCCGAGGGTGCGGTCCACGAGCTCGAGCGTGCGGGTGTCGCGCGTGCCGCGTGCCCGATCCACGGCGCGCGCGACGAGGACCGTGCGCTTGCCCTCGCGCAGGTCGTCCCCGGCGGGCTTGCCGGTCGCGGCGGGGTCGCCGAACACACCGAGCAGGTCGTCCCTGAGCTGGAACGCCTCACCCAGCGGCAGCCCGATGGCGCGGCACGCGTCCAGCTCGTCGTCGCCCGCACCCGCGAGGGCCGCGCCGAGCACGATCGGGTGCTCGACGCTGTAGCGCGCCGACTTGGCGCGGATGACCTCGCGGGCCCGGGCCTCGTCGGCGCCCGGGTGCGTCGACCACGGCAGCGCCTGTGCGACGACGTCGAGGTACTGGCCGACCGTCACCTCGGTCCGCATGTGGTCGAAGACCGCCCGGGCCCGCGCGGCGCTGGGCGTCGCGACGCCCGCCACGGCTGCCGAGAACTCCTCCTCGCTCGCCACGAGGGCCAGGTCGCCGAGCAGGATGGCGGCCGCGTGACCGAACCGGACGCCGTCGCCGCCCCACGACTCCTGCGCGTGGCGCGCGGCGAACGCGCGGTGGGCGGCAGGGAAGCCGCGACGCGTGTCGGAGTCGTCCATCACGTCGTCGTGGAAGAGCGCCGCGGCCTGGAAGAGCTCGAGCGCGGCGCCGACGCGCAGCACCGACGCCTCGTCGGCGGTGCCGACCTGGCCGCCGTGCGCGCGCCAGGACCAGTAGCAGAACGCCGCCCGCAGGCGCTTGCCGCCGGAGAGCATCTGCGCGACGGCGTCCGCGAGCGGCGCGGCGTCGGTGCCGATCGCGACGACCGTGCTGCGCAGGCGCGTGGCGTACTCGTCGAGGAGGGCGTCGATCCGGCCGCGGACGTCGTCGACGTCCGTCAGGGCGCGCGGGGTCGGGGTCACCGTGCGCAGCCTAGGCGACGTCCTCGACCTGGCCGCTGAGCGTCAGCGTCCGGGTGCCGCCGGAGTCGAGGATCCCGAGCAGCACGTGCTCCTTGCCGTCGTGACGGGTGAAGGAGGCCTGCACGGCGAGCTCCGGCTCCTTCTCGTCGGGGTCGCTGCGCGTGAAGCCGGCCTTCTCGAGCGGCTTGCCGACCGCCGCGAGCAGCGCCTTGGCCGACGCGTCGCTGCGCAGGTTGAGGCTGATCGTGACCAGGTCGGAGTCGGGGACGGGCTCGGCCGACGAGAGCAGGACGGTCGCGTCGTCGGGCACGGGCAGCAGCGCGGACGGGAAGCCCGGCGCCAGGCCGCCCACCGTGGCCGCGGTCGCGGTCGGCGCGGCCAGCAGCGAGTCCGTGGGGCTCGGAGCGGGGTCGACGAGCAGCGACGCGGAGGCCGACGGCTCGAGGGTCGCGGGCTCGCTCGGGCTGCACGCCGCGAGCATCGCGGCGGCGACGGCGCAGCATGCGGGGACGACGAGGAGGCGGACGCTCAGCACCGGGTCAGGGTAGCCGTGCTCGTCGATGTGACCACAGCCACCGTCGCCCGGACCGCCGGCCCACAGATCGGGCCGATCGCCCGTCACACCGTCGTCTCGTGCAGTGGGCTGGTGCCATGGAGACCGACCTCGAGACAGTGCGTACCAGCGAGCCCCGCGAGCTGCTGGCCCTCATCCCGCACCGGCTGGGATTCCGGCCGCGCGAGAGCGCGGTGCTGGTGAGCCTGCGCCCACCGCGCGGCCGGGTGGGCCTGGTGATGCGGGTCGACCTGGTCCACCTGGCCGACGGCGGCACCGGGCGTCAGGTCGCGCGCTCGGCCCTGTCGGCGCTGGACGCGGACGGTGCGCGGCACGTCGCGTGCGTCCTGTACGTGGGCCCGGACGACCCTCGTCTGCACGCCGAGCCCGGTCGGTCGGCCGCGCACCGGGCCGCCGCGCACGTCCGGGAGGCCGCCGAGGGGCCGTTCGGCTGGGTCCCCGTGCACGTCGTGACCGACTCGGGCTTCCTCACGCTCGACTGCACCGACCCCGTCTGCTGCCCTGCCGGCGGACGTCCGCTGAGCGAGCTCGACGCGACGCAGGTGGGTGCGCACATGGTGCTCTCGGGGTCGGTGGTGGCGGGCTCGCGCGAGGAGCTGGTGCGGTTTCCGGCGGTCGGTCAGCAGGCGCGGCGGTCCGCGGCGCGGGTGCGGGCCCGGTGGGTCACGCGTGGTGTCGAGGCGGACGAGCAGGCCGGCGAGCAGCGTGAGGAGGCGCGCGCGGCGTGGCGGGCCGACTCCGTCGCCGCGTGGCGCTCGGCCGTGCGGTGCGTCGAGGGCACGGGACCCCAGCACCCGGCGCCGTGGGGCCGGCTCGAGGCGGGTCTCGTGGACCGGCGCGTGCGCGACGCGGTCCTCGTCGCCCTCATCCCGGGCACGGGTGAGCTGGCCGAGCGGTACGTGCTCGGCAGGGCGCCCGACACGGCGGACGACGTGGCGGTCCGGGAGGCGCTCCGGCTCGTGATGGACCCCGCCCACGGGGTCCGCCCGCCGCCGGACCAGGCGCGGGTCCACCGGGAGGCGCTCGAGCTCGTCGTCGCGCACGGACGCCCTCGCCGCCAGGCGCCCGCGCTGACGCTCCTCGCCGTGCTCGCGTGGTGGCAGGGCGAGGGCGCGCGTGCGCAGATCCTGCTGGCCACCGCGCTCGAGCACGACGCCACCTACCGGTTGGCGAGGATGGTCGACGACCTGCTGCGCTCGGCCGTCAGCCCAGGGTGGGTGCGGCGCGACGCGGCGTGAGGTGGTGCACCGGTCCGCGGCGGCGGGCTGCGACGTGGGTCCGCGCGCGCTCGTCGGGACCGGCCGACTCCGGTAGCGTCGCGCCAGCACGGTCGTGCACCCGCTCGGCGGGTGCGCACGAGCGTGAGCCCGGCCACGAGGTCGGGCGGCGGCGGTGGGACGGGAGCGCGTCATGGGGATCGTGGTCGGATATCTGGCGACTCCGGAAGGTCGCGCGGCGCTCGCCGCGGCCGTCGACGAGGCCCACAAGCGTTCGACGACGGTCGTCGTGGTGGTCAGCACGCGGCCGGACGAGCCGGCCGAGCAGCGCGCCACTGTCGAGGCCGAGCTCGCGAGCGTGGCGGCCGACCTGGACCGGGACCACACGCCGCACGAGATCCGCCTCCTGGACGGCGGGGACGTCGCCGACGACCTCATCGGGACGGCGGAGGAGATCGGCGCCGAGCTCGTCGTGATCGGCCTGCGGCGGCGCAGCCCGGTCGGCAAGCTCATCCTCGGCGCGAACGCCCAGCGTGTGCTCTTCGACGCACCGTGCCCCGTCCTGACGGTGAAGCCCGGTCCGACCGGCTGAGCGGGAATCTTCGGCCGCACTCACGCGTTCCACCCATCGAGCCCCCTTCTTCCGGTCGCTTCGTCATGCCCGTCAGGGCGCCGGGAGAGGAAATGGCTCGGTACAATATCGTCACACCACGCCGCTCCTTCCCGGGGGGCTGCGCTGCCGAAAGGTCGTTCGTGTCGTCCCAGACCCCGCATCCCGCACTTCCGCGTGAGTTCGAGCACCCCGCTCTCCAGGACCTCGTCGTGCGTGGCAGGACCCATGGCACCATCGCCGCCGCCGAGGTGCGCGCAGCGTGCGAGGTCGCCGACGTCCAGGACGCCAAGCGGCTCCGGGCCGTGGTGCGTGGCCTCGCGACTGCCGGCATCGCCGTGAGCGAGCCGACCCCCGCCCGTGCCGTGGCAGCCACGCGTACCACCGGACGCCCTGCAGCGCAGGCTGCGGTGAGCGGCGACGAGCAGGCGGCCAAGCCCGCGCGTCGTCGTGCCGCCGCGCCCAAGGCCACGGTGACGTCCGCCGAGGCGGCTGACGGCGCCGCGCCCGCCGCGAAGAAGGCGGCCCCCAAGGCCAAGTCCGCCACGGCCACCAAGGCTGCGGCGAAGGCCAAGGGTGCAGCCGAGGCGGAGACGTCGGACGACGACGAGCCCGAGAACCTCGAGGAGATCGAGGTCGACGACGTCGAGGTCGAGGCGGACGACGCCGAGGCCCCGAGCGACGCGGACTCGGACGAGAGCGAGGACGGCGCCAAGAAGCCTGCCGCTGCCGCGGAGGAGACGGAGGACTCGGGGTTCACGTACTCCGACGCCGACGACGACGACGCCCCCGCGCAGCAGGTCGTGACGGCGGGCGCCACCGCCGACCCCGTCAAGGACTACCTCAAGCAGATCGGCAAGGTCGCGCTGCTGAACGCCGAGCAGGAGGTCGAGCTCGCCAAGCGCATCGAGGCCGGCCTGTTCGCCGAGGAGCGTCTGGGGGCCGGGCTCACGCTCGAGCCGAAGGCCCGCCGCGAGCTCGAGTGGATCGCGCAGGACGGCCGCCGCGCCAAGAACCACCTGCTCGAGGCCAACCTGCGCCTCGTCGTCTCCCTCGCCAAGCGCTACACGGGCCGCGGCATGCTCTTCCTGGACCTGATCCAGGAGGGCAACCTCGGTCTGATCCGCGCGGTCGAGAAGTTCGACTACACCAAGGGCTACAAGTTCTCGACGTACGCCACGTGGTGGATCCGGCAGGCCATCACGCGCGCCATGGCCGACCAGGCCCGCACCATCCGTATCCCGGTGCACATGGTCGAGGTCATCAACAAGCTGGCCCGCGTCCAGCGGCAGATGCTCCAGGACCTGGGCCGCGAGCCCACGCCCGAGGAGCTTGCCAAGGAGCTCGACATGACGCCCGAGAAGGTCGTCGAGGTCCAGAAGTACGGCCGCGAGCCCATCTCGCTGCACACGCCCCTGGGCGAGGACGGCGACAGCGAGTTCGGTGACCTCATCGAGGACTCCGAGGCCGTCGTGCCTGCCGACGCGGTCAGCTTCACGCTCCTGCAGGAGCAGCTGCACCAGGTGCTCGACACGCTCTCCGAGCGTGAGGCCGGCGTGGTCTCGATGCGCTTCGGCCTCACCGACGGTCAGCCCAAGACGCTGGACGAGATCGGCAAGGTCTACGGAGTCACGCGCGAGCGCATCCGTCAGATCGAGTCCAAGACGATGAGCAAGCTGCGCCACCCGTCGCGCTCGCAGGTGCTGCGCGACTACCTGGACTGACGCGCGGTCGTCACGACCGACGACGCGGGGCACGCCACGAGGCGGGCCCCGCGTCCGCGTTCCCGGGGCTTGGTGCCAGCGAGACGGACGTGCTCGGGGACGAGAAAGGCCCGGACCTCAGGGGTCCGGGCCTTCCTGGTCGTCGGTGCGACCAGCTGTCAGACGCTCGCGGCGCCCGCACCCGCGCCGTGCTCGGCGAGCAGGCGGTCGGTCTCGTCCTGGACGTGCGTGGCGAGCTCGGCGAACTTGGGGGCGTGCTCGCGCGCGTGGTGCGCGCAGAACAGGAGCTCCCCCACGGGCAGGACGACGCGGACGTACGCCTGAGCGTTGCAGCGGTCGCAGCGGTCGGCTGCGGTCAGCGGTTCAGTCATGGTCCCAGTCACATAGACATAGAACCATCTCGTCGCGGATTCCATCTCACCGACAGGGGGTGGTTCGCTGACCGCGTACACAACCGTCACCTGATCGTGACGTGACGGCGATCCTGCGGCACGCGGGCCGCGGCGTGCCGCGCCGCTCCGGGGTGCCGGCGGTGGTCGCGACTACGATCTCCCCGTGACGACCACCTCCTCGCAGTCCGGATACACCGCCCGGCACCTGTCGGTGCTCGAGGGCCTCGAGGCGGTGCGCAAGCGCCCCGGCATGTACATCGGGACCACCGACAGCCGCGGCCTGATGCACTGCCTGTGGGAGATCATCGACAACTCCGTCGACGAGGCGCTGGGCGGGTTCGGCGACCGGATCGAGGTCATCCTGCACGCGGACTCGTCGGTCGAGGTGCGGGACAACGGCCGCGGCATCCCCGTCGACATCGAGCCCAAGACGGGGCTCACCGGTGTCGAGGTCGTGTTCACCAAGCTCCACGCGGGCGGCAAGTTCGGCGGCGGTTCCTACGGCGCGTCGGGCGGCCTGCACGGCGTCGGCGCCTCGGTCGTGAACGCGTTGTCGTCGCGCCTCGACGTCGAGGTCGACCGCGGCGGCAAGACGCACCGCATGACGTTCCACCGCGGCGAGCCGGGCGTGTTCGACGACTCGGGGGAGCGGTCGCCCGAGGCGCCGTTCGAGCCCTTCGTCTCCGGCTCCGAGCTGGCGATCGTCGGCAAGACGGCACGGGCTCGCACCGGGACGCGCGTGCGCTACTGGGCGGACCGCCACATCTTCCCCAAGACGGCGGTGTTCTCCTACGACGAGCTCGTGACGCGCGCCCGGCAGACGAGCTTCCTGGTCCCGGGCCTGACGATCGTCGTGCGTGACGAGCGCGGCATCGCCGGCACGCCCGGCCAGGATGGCCCGCACGAGGAGACGTTCTTCCACTCGGGAGGCGTCGTCGACTTCGTCGACCACCTGGCGCCCGACGCGGCCGTCACCGACACCTGGAAGCTGACGGGACAGGGCACGTTCACCGAGACCGTGCCGGTGCTCGACGAGCGGGGGCACATGACCCCGCAGGAGGTGCAGCGGTCCTGCGACGTGGAGGTGGCGCTGCGCTGGGGCGTCGGCTACGACACCGAGGTGCGCTCGTTCGTCAACATCATCGCGACCCCCAAGGGCGGTACGCACCTGGCGGGCTTCGAGGCGGGGCTGCTGCGTGTGCTGCGCAAGCAGGTCGAGCTCAACGCACGTCGGCTGAAGATCGCGGCCAAGGACGCGGCCACCGAAAGGATCGAGAAGGACGACGTCATGGCCGGCCTGACGGCCGTCGTGACCGTGCGCCTGGCGGAGCCGCAGTTCGAGGGCCAGACGAAGGAGGTCCTCGGCACGGGGCCCGTGCGGGCCATCGTGACGAAGGTCGTCGACGCGCAGATCGCGGAGATCTTCGCCTCGCCCAAGCGCGACCACAAGGCGCAGTCGTCGCTGCTGCTGGACAAGATCGTCGGCGAGATGCGGGCGCGGCTGTCCGCCCGCAAGCAGAAGGAGATCTCGCGGCGCAAGAACGCGCTCGAGACCTCGACGCTGCCGGCCAAGCTGGCCGACTGCCGGATCGACGACGTGGACCGCAGCGAGCTGTTCATCGTCGAGGGGGACAGCGCCCTGGGCACCGCCAAGCTGGCGCGCAGCTCGGACTACCAGGCGCTGCTGCCCATCCGCGGCAAGATCCTCAACGTCCAGAAGGCGTCGATCTCCGACATGCTCAAGAACGCCGAGTGCGCGGCGATCATCCAGGTGGTGGGTGCAGGATCGGGTCGGTCGTTCGACCTGGAGGCCGCGCGGTACGGCAAGATCGTCCTGATGACGGACGCCGACGTCGACGGGGCGCACATCCGCACGTTGCTGCTGACGCTCCTCTTCCGCTACATGCGCCCGCTGGTCGAGGCGGGACGCGTGTACGCGGCCGTGCCGCCGCTGCACCGCATCGAGGTGATCGGTGCCGGCAGCAGGAAGAACGAGTACATCTACACGTACTCGGAGGCGGAGCTCACGGCGACCCTGAAGAAGCTCGACCGGGCCGGCAAGCGCTACAAGGAGGACATCCAGCGCTACAAGGGCCTGGGGGAGATGGACGCCGACCAGCTCGCCGAGACGACCATGGACCCGCGTCACCGCACGTTGCGGCGGGTCACGGTCGAGGGGGCCCAGCGGGCCGACGAGATCTTCGAGCTGCTCATGGGCTCCGACGTGGCGCCGCGCAAGGACTTCATCGTGGCGGGTGCCGACGGGCTGGACCGCAGCCGCATCGACGCCTGACCTCGGGTTGCGTGCCCGGGCAGCGGGTCGGCAGGCTGGGCTGCATGGACGACGAGTCGCGGTCCCTCGTGCGGCGCTTCGCGGTACCTGAGGTCGCGCGCCGCCCGGATGCCGGGACCGGCCTGATCTGGCGGCCGCTCACGGACGGGGACGTGCCCGCGCTCGCACGGCTGGTCGCGACCATCGAGCAGGACGCCGGTGCGCCCTACCGGACGTCGGAGCAAGAGCTCGCCGAGCGGCTCGGCGCGAGCGACCTCGATGCCGACGCGGACACGCTGGGTGGGTGGGACGCCCACGGCACGCTGCGCGCGTGGGCACTGGTGGACCAGCCCGAGGGCGACGAACGTGTCGTGCGGGCGTTCCTGTCCGGCGGCGTGCACCCGGCGTGGACGGGCCGGGGGATCGGCCGCCAGGTGCTCGTCTGGTCGCATGACCGCGCCCGGCAGCGCATCGCGGCCGCCGCCAAGGACGCGCCGGCGCGGATCGGGGCGTTCACCGACGACACCGACGGACGGACGGCCGCGCTCCTCGAGGCGGGCGGGATGAGACCCGTCCGGTACTACGCGGAGCTGCGTCGGCCCCTGCGGGACCCGCTGCCCGCCGTGGCGGTCGACGGCGTCGACGTGCGGGGATGGTCCGACGACATCGAGGAGGCGGCGCGTGTCGCACACAACGAGGCGTTCGCCGACCACTGGGGCAGCGAGCCTCGCACGCGGACCCAGTGGTTCGAGGGGCGGTCGCAGTTCGCCGCCCGATGGAGCTTCGTGGCCGTCGACGCGGCGTCCGGGGAGATCGTCGGGTACCTGATGTCGGGGCGCTACGAGCAGGACTGGGCTGTCACCGGGCACTCGTCGGGCTACGTCGAACGGCTCGGCGTGCGACGGGCGTGGCGCGGACGCGGCGTCGCGAGCGCGCTGCTCGTCGCCGCGATGCAGGCGTACCGCCGTGACGGCGTCGAGCACGCCGAGCTCGGCGTCGACACCGACAACCCGTCCGGCGCCCACCGTCTCTACGCGGGACTCGGGTTCGAGGTGTTCCACCGGGTCACGTTGCGCAGCATCGAGCTGTGACCCGGGTCAGCCGATCGCGTGCACCGGGGCCGGCAGCGGCTGACCGGACATGTCCCGACGCTGGTCGAGCGCGGGCAGCTCGATCGCCTGCCCGCCCGAGCCGGTCGCCCACGCAGGGCCGACGCCGACCCACGCCAGGATCAGCGCGTCCTCGCCCTTGAGCAGCCGGTGCGCGCGGACCCCGCCCGTGGCACGGCCCTTGCCGGGGTAGACCTCGAACGGTGAGACCTTGGCGCTGCCGGCCTGCGTCCCGGGCAGCGCGGACGACGACCCGGCGACGGTGACGACGACCGCGTCGGCGGCACGGTCGGCAGGAACGACGCCGAACGTGACGACGCGCTGACCGGCGGCGAGCTTGATGCCCGCCATGCCGCCGGCCGCACGGCCCTGCGGGCGGACCTGGGAGGCGGGGAAGTGCAGCAGCGACGTGTCCGAGCTGACCAGCGTCAGCTCGTCGTCCTCTGACGCCGCGGCCGCGCCCACCACCTCGTCGCCCGGCTTGAGCGCGACGACCTCCCACGTGTCGCGGTTGTTCGGCACGTCGCCCGACGCGACGCGCTTGACGACCCCCTGCGTCGTGGCCAGTGCGAGCGTGGGCGCGTCGACGGCCAGCGACGCCACCGCGACGACGCGTTCACCCTTCTCGAGCGTGACGACCTCGGACACCGGCACGCCGCCCGAGAGCGAGGGCGTCCCGTCCGTCGGCGGGAGCGACGGCAGGTCGAGGACGGAGAAGCGGACCATGCGGCCGGCCGACGTCACGGCACCGAGCTCGGCCCGTGCGGTCGTCAGGACCGTGCTGACCAGCACGTCGTGCTTGGCGCGTCGTGACTCCTCGTCGCGCAGCACCGGCTCGTCGGACGCGGTCCGCGCGAGCAGTCCGGTGCCGGACAGCAGCACCCAGGTGGGGGTGTCCGCGATCTCGAGCGGCGTGGCGGCGGCGCGCGCGGACCGGCCCGCCGCGGGGGCGCCGGTCACCGACGAACCGCCCGCGGAGTCGAGCAGGATCGTGCGTCGCGGTGTGCCGTAGGTGCCGGCGACGTCGGCCATCTCGTCCGACACGAGCGCACGCAGCCGGGCGTCGTCGGCGAGGATCTCGCGCAGCTCCGCGATCTGCTCGGTCAGCTCGGCCTGCTCGCGCTCCAGGTCGAGACGGGAGAACTTGGTCAGGCGACGCAGACGCAGCTCGAGGATGTACTCGGCCTGCGCCTCCGACAGGTCGAACACCGTGCGCAGGCGCGAACGGGCCGAGTCCGCGTCGTCCGAGGTGCGGATCACCTGGATGACCTCGTCGATGTCCAGGATCGCGACGAGCAGACCCTCGACGAGGTGGAGCCGCTCGAGCCGCTTGCTCAGCCGGTGCTCGGACCGCCGCCGTACCACGACGAGCCGGTGCTCGACCCACACGACGAGGAGCTCGCGCAGCCCGAGCGTGCGCGGCTGCCCCTCGACGAGCGCCACGTTGTTGATCGAGAACGAGTCCTCCAGCGGCGTGAACCGGTAGAGCTGCTCGAGGACCGCGTCGGGGTTGAACCCCGTCTTGACCTCGATGACCAGGCGCAGGCCGTGCTGGCGGTCGGTCAGGTCGACGGCCGCGGAGATCCCGGACAGCTTCTTGGTCTGCACGCCCTCCTTGATGCGCTCGATGACCTTCTCCGGGCCCACGCCGTAGGGGAGCTCGGTGACGACGATGCCCTTGCGCTTGGGCGTCACGTTCTCGACGCGCGCCGTGGCGCGGGTGCGGAACGCGCCACGGCCTGTGCGGTAGGCGTCGCGGATCCCGTCCAGGCCGACGATCTTGCCGCCGCCGGGCAGGTCGGGGCCGGGCACGAACCGCATGAGCTCGTCGAGCGTCGCGTCCGGGTTGGCCACCAGGTGCCGTGCCGCGGCGACCACCTCGACGAGGTTGTGCGGGGCCATGTTGGTGGCCATGCCGACCGCGATGCCTGCCGCGCCGTTGACGAGCAGGTTCGGGATCGCCGCCGGCAGGACCTCGGGCTGCGTGAGCTTGTTGTCGTAGTTCGGGACGAAGTCGACGACGTCCTCGTCGAGCCCCGTGGTCATCGCCATCGCCGCCGGTGCCATGCGGGCCTCGGTGTAACGGGGGGCGGCGGGTCCGTCGTCGAGCGAGCCGAAGTTGCCGTGCCCGTCGATCAGCGGCAGGCGCAGCGAGAACGGCTGCGCCAGGCGCACCATCGCGTCGTAGATCGCGCTGTCTCCGTGCGGGTGCAGCTTGCCCATGACGTCGCCGACCACACGGGCCGACTTCACGTACGGACGGTCCGGGCGCAGTCCCATCTCCGACATCTGGAACAGGATGCGGCGCTGGACCGGCTTGAGGCCGTCGCGGGCGTCCGGCAGCGCACGCGAGTAGATGACCGAGTACGCGTACTCGAGGAACGAGCCCTCCATCTCGGTCGCGACGTCGATGTCGACGATCCGCTCGACGAGGTCGTCGGGCGGCAGGTCGGGGGTCGCGGGGCGACGCGCCATGCGGGGTGCTCTCCTCGGGGACGGGCGGTGGTGCGGCGACCATTGTCGCCCGACGAGCACGCCGACGGTGCCGCGGCACGCGGGTCGGTCCGCGGTCGCGCACTACCCTGGCGGTCATGGCAGACGTCAGCGACGACGCAGCGCAGCGTGCCCCGGCCTATCCCGCGGCGTGGGAGGCGGACGTCGTGCTGCAGGACGGCAGCACCGCGCAGCTGCGTCCGATCCGGCCACAGGACGCCGACGCGCTGCAGGCCTTCCACGTCGCGCAGTCCGAGCGCTCCACCTACCTGCGCTTCTTCGCCCACCTCGAGCGGCTGCCCGCCCGGGACCTGGAGCGGCTCGTGACCGTCGACCACGTCGACCGTGTCGCGCTCGTGGCGGTCGCGACGTCGCCGGGAGGCCGCGCGGGCGACGACGAGGGCGGTGCCGAGACCGAGGCCGAGCACATCATCGGGGTGGCGCGGTACGACCGGATCGACGACGACGAGGCCGAGGTCGCCTTCAACGTCGCGGACGCCCACCAGGGGCGCGGCCTCGCGTCCGTGCTGCTCGAGCACCTCGCCGCAGCGGCACGCGAACGGGGGGTGCGCCGGTTCGTCGCCGAGGTACTGCCCCAGAACGGCCGCATGATCGGAGTCTTCAAGGACGCCGGCTACGCGGTCCGTCAGCAGACCGAGGACGGCGTCGTCGCCGTCGCGTTCGACATCGACCCGACCGACCGGTCGCTCGCCGTGATGGCGGACCGTGAGCACCGCGCCGAGGCGCGCTCGATGCGCGCCCTGCTCGAGGCGAGCTCGGTGGTGGTCGTCGGGCCGGGGGAGTCTGGCACCCACCTGGCCCGGATGGCCTCGGCCGCCTTCGCCCACGTCATGGCCGGCGACGAGTCCGTGCGGGTGCACGCCGTCGACGTCGTCGGCGTGCCGTGCGTGGCGTCGGTCGCAGCCGTCCCGGGGCCGCTCGACCTCGCGGTCGTCGCGGTGCCGTCCGAGCGCGCACCCGCCGTGGTGCGCGATCTGGCGCGGCGCGGTGTGCGCACGGTGGTCCTCCTGTCCGCCGGGTTCGCCGAGCTGGGACCGACCGGGCTGGCCCGGCAGCGCGAGCTGCTGCACCTCGCGCACGCCGCTGGCATGCGCATCGTGGGGCCGGCGTCCCTGGGCGTGCTCGTCGCCCGTCCGGGCGGCTGGCTCAACGCCTCCCTCGCCGCGGCGCCACCGGCCCCCGGGCGCGTCGGCCTGTTCTGCCAGTCCGCGCCGCTGGCCGTCTCGCTGCTCGCCGCCGTCTCGCGGCGCGGCCTCGGCCTGGCCGAGTTCGTCTCGGCGGGGCACCGCGCCGACGTGTCCGGCAACGACCTCATGCAGTTCTGGGCCGACGACGACAGCACCGACGTCGTCGGGCTCTACCTCGAGTCGATCGGCAACCCCCGCAAGTTCTCCCGCATCGCGCGCCGGCTGTCCCAGCTCAAGCCTGTCGTCGTCGTGACCACCGGTCGCTCCGGGCAGGTGGTCCCACCCGGGCACGCCGTCCGCCCCACGCACGCCCCGCCCCGCGCGCTCGACGAGGTGCTGCGCCAGTCCGGCGTGGTCCGCGTCGACAACACGCACCAGCTGCTCGACCTCGTCCAGGTCTTCGCCCACCAGCCGCTGCCGGTGGGACGTCGCGTCGCCATCGTCGCGAGCTCCGCCTCGGTGGCGGCGCTCGTCGCCGAGGCGGCAGCCAGCGCGGGCCTGACCGTCCCGGGCGCCGTCACGGTCCTGCCCGAGGACGCCGACGCCGGCGAGGTGCGGGACCGGATCGACGCGCTCTACGACGACCCGGACTGCGACGTCGTCCTGGTCGTCGTCGTGCCGACCGTCGGCGAGCCCGATCCGGCGCTCGCGAGCGTCGTCGCGCGGGCCGCGGCGCGCACCGGGCGGACGACCGCCGCGTGCATCCTGGGCCTGCACGGCATCACGGACGTCCTGACCGCAGCCGGACCCGACGGGAGGTCGTGGACGGTCCCCGCCTACAGCGCACCCGAGGACGCCGCGCTCGCTCTCGGCCGCGCCGCGCGCTACGCCACGCGCCGCGCCGCCGACCACGGGCGCCCGCTCCAGGTCGAGGGCGTCGACACGCAGGCGGCACGCCGCATCGTCGCGCGGTGGCTCGCGGAGCACGGCCGCGACGGCCTGGTCCTGCGCCCCGCGCAGGTCGCGGAGCTGCTCGCCACCGTCGGGATCCCGGTGCTCGCCTCCTACGAGGTGCACGACGCGGACGAGGCCGTCGAGGTCGCGCGACGTATCGGGTGGCCGGTCGCCGTCAAGACGACCGTCCCCGCGCTGCGCCACCGCGCCGACCTGGGCGGGGTCCGGCTCGACCTCAGCGACGAGGCGTCGCTGCGTGCCGACGTCGCGCAGGTGCTGGCCCTGGCTGCCGGTCACGCCCCCGACGGCGACCGCGCGCCCTTGGAGGTGCAGGCGATGGCGGCGCGGGGGTCGGCGTGCGTGATCCGTTCCGTCGAGGACCCGTTGTTCGGGCCCATCGTCAGCTTCGGGCTCTCGGGAGACGCCTCCGACCTGCTCGGCGACGTGTCGTACGGCGTGCCGCCCCTGACCGACACCGACGTCGCCGAGCTGGTCCGCGCGCCGCGGGCGGCCCCGCGGCTGTTCGGCTACCGCGGCCTGCCACGCCTGGACATCGAGGCCCTCGAGGCCCTAGTCGCTCGTGTCGCCCTGCTGTGCGACGACCTGCCGGAGCTGCGCTCCCTCGAGCTCAACCCGGTGGTGGTCAGCGAGCAGGGGGTCGTCGTGCTCGGGGCGCGAGCGAGCCTCGCGCCCGCCGACCGTGCCGACGCCACGAGGCGGTTGCTGCGCGGGTGAGCGGGCACGGCTGGGGACGTCGCGCCGGAGGTCGTGCACGGAGGTGGAAGGATGGGGGTGTGCACGCCGCATCCCCATCCCTGCGCCAGGACCTGCACCGCGCGGGTTACTACCCGGAGCTCGTCGCCGACGTGCTGGACGTCGCCCTCGCCGACGAGCAGGTCGTGGCCCACCTGGTCCACCCCGAGACGACGTTCGACGCCGCCGAGGTGCGTCGCCACGTCACCGTCCTGGTCCTGACCCCCACCCGCCTGGTCTGCGCCCACGTCGACGACCACCCCGCGGACCGGGAGCACCCGTCCGCGAGCGCGTCCGCCACCACCGAGTCCGTGCCGCTGTCCGAGCTCCGGTCCGTCGCGCTGACGCACGTGGTGGCGGAGCCGGCCAAGCACAAGCCCGGTCGCGCGGCGCTCGAGCTCACGCTCGCGATCGGGTGGGGGGCGGTGTCCCGCGTGGACCTGGAACCAGCCACCTGCGGCGACCCCGCGTGCGAGGCCGACCACGGCCTGACCGGCACCCTGACGCCCGACGACGTCGTGGTTCGTGTGAGCACCGCAGCGGAGGGGCCCGACTCCGTGCGCGCGGCGACCGACTTCGCGCGCGTGCTCTCCGCCGCGAGCGCTCGGGCGCGATGACGACGACGAGCGCCGCGACGCCGGCCGCGCTCGCGCAGTCCGGCGAGCTGGTCCTGCCGGGTCGCGGTCGGCACTGCGTCGGCTCGGTGCTCCCCGCGGTCGCGGGTGCGCTCGGGGTACCCCTGGACGGCGAGACGGCGGGACCCGCGATCCCCGCGGCGTCGCGCGTGTGCGTGGTGCTCGTCGACGGGCTCGGCTGGACGAACCTCTCCGAGCGGGCCGGCCACGCGCCGTTCCTGCGTCGCGCCCTCGCCGGCTCCGAGCCGCTGACCAGCACGTTCCCGTCGACGACCGCCACGGCCATGGGCACGTTCGGGGTCGGGCTGCCCCCCGGGTCGACGGGCATGCTGGGCTACACCGTGCGTGACCCCGGCACGGGCACGCTCGGGAACCTGGTGTCGTGGACCGGCCTGCCGCCCGCGGAGCAGTGGCAGCCCGAGCCGACGATCTTCCAGCGCCTGGTCGCGGCGGGCAGCGCCGTCACGAGCGTCGGCCCCGCGCGGTTCGCCGGGTCGGGCCTCACGCAGGCGGCGTTGCGTGGAGCCGCGTACGTCGCGGCCGAGTCGCTGCCCGCGCGTGTGGACGCGGCCGTCGCGGCACTTCGGCAACCCGGGCTCGCGTACCTGTACTGGGGTGACGTCGACAAGGCCGGCCACCACCACGGGTGGGGGTCCTGGCAGTGGGGAGACGCGCTCGCGGAGCTCGACTTCGAGCTGGGTCGGCTCGCGCGGTCGCTGCCGCGCGGGACGGTCGTCGTGATCACGGCCGACCACGGCATGGTCGACGTCGACCTCGCCGCCCGCTGGGACGTCGCGCACCACGCGACGCTCGGCCGTGACGTCGCGCTCGTGGCCGGCGAGCCCCGCGCGCTGCACCTGCACCTGCACGACCAGGCCGACCGGGTCGCCGTCCGGGACCGCTGGGCGCAGGTGCTCGAGCAGCACGCCGTCGTCCTGACCAGGGACGACGCGATAGCGGCAGGGCTGCTGGGTGACGTCGTCGAACGGGTCCGCCCCGTCATCGGTGACGTCGTCGTGGCGATGCGCGGACGTGCGACGGTCGTGGACTCGCGCACCCAGACGCCCGCCTCGCTCGAGCTCGTGGGCGTGCACGGTTCGCTCACCCCGTCCGAGATGCTGATCCCGTGCCTCGTCGTCGCCTGACGGGTCGTCGGGCGACCACCCGCTCGAGCAAGGGAGCCTGATCGTGGCCGAGCTCGTCTTCTTCTCCGGGACCATGGACTGCGGCAAGTCCACGCTCGCGCTGCAGATGCACCACAACCACGCGGCGCGCGGGCGCGACGGGGTCCTGTTCACGCGCCAGGACCGGGCGGGGAGCGCCACCATCTCCTCCCGCCTGGGACTGGCGCACACGGCGGCGGAGGTCGACGACGCGACGGACTTCTGGCGCGAGATCATCGGGCGTCGCACGCAGGGCAGCCCGGTCGACTACGTGATCGGCGACGAGGCGCAGTTCTACACGGCCGCGCAGGTGGAGCAGCTCGCCCGTGTGGTCGACGAGCTGGCGGTCGACGTGTTCGCGTTCGGCATCTCGACCGACTTCCGGGCGCGGCTCTTCCCGGGTGCCTCCCGCCTGGTCGAGCTGGCCGACCGCGTCGAGGTCCTGCAGGTCCGCGCGCTGTGCTGGTGCGGTGCCAGGGCGACCCACAACGCCCGCACCGTCGACGGCGTCATGGTCGTGGAGGGTGCCCAGGTCGTCGTCGGGGACGTGGGGGCCGCCGCGGGAGAGGTGGCGTACGAGGTCCTGTGCCGGCGCCACCACATGCGGCGCATGACGGCCGCGACGGCACGTGCGTCCGCCCCGAGCGCTCGTCTGCTGGGCGACGAGCTGCTCGGGTAGCCGTCCTCACTCCGGGCGGGCGCCGAACACGATCTCGTCCCAGCTCGGGACCTTCGCGCGGGCCCGCCGCGACCGGGGCCGTTCGGTCTCGTCACCCACGGCCGCGGGTGTGGCCTCGGCCTCGGCGGGCGTCGGCTGGGGCCCGGGGTCCGGCTCCGCGGCGGGCAGGGCGCTGATGTGCGTGGGCCGGATGGCGACGGGCTTGCGGGCGTGTTCGGCGGGCTTCTCGGGCGCTGACCTCTCGGCAGCGGCGGTCGCGTCGTCCGGGCGGGCGGGAGCCGGGAGCACCACGGCCTCGGCGTCGTCGTCGGCGTCCACCGGGTGCGCACCGGGCACCGACTCGTCCAGGTGCGAGAAGTCGAAGGCGTGCTGGGGTCCGAAGCCCTCGAACTCGTCCGCGTCGTCGTCGAGCTCGATCGCCTGTCGCACGCCGCGCCTGGAGCGCAGGTCGTCGAGCAGGTCGGCGGTCGCGTCGCTCTCGTCGGCAGCGGCCGGTTCCTCCACCGCGGGGACCGCCTGCGTGGAGGCCGCGACCGTCGAGTCGAAGTCGAAGACGACGTCCCGGACGGCCGCCAGGTGGCGGCGCGCGACGGGCTCGTCGGCGATCTCGGTCTCGGACAGCCAGCGTGCCTCGTCCTCGTCGGCCGCGAGCGAGCGGGCGTTGGCGTCGAAGACCCATCGTGCCTCGTGCGCCGTGCCGTCCACCGAGTAGCGCGCGAGCACGGTCCACGGGCCTGCCGCCAGGCGGGCCGCGTCCCAGGAGAGCGAGCCGGAGTCCACGCCGCGTGTCGCGAGGCGGTCCGTGACCAGGTCGCCGAGCGTCGGCGCGCCGGAGTCGCGGCCGATCCGGGTGGCCCTGGCCTGCTCGGCCACGTACTCGCGCTCGGCGAGGACGGGCCCCTCGTACCGGCGCACGTGCTCGACGCTCAGGCCGGACGAGTCCGCGACCTCCTGAGCGGTGGCACCCGCACGGATGCGCGCCTGGATCTCGCGCGGGCTCAGCGTCCCGGCGTTCTCCGCCCGGAGCTGTTCCAGCTGCGGGCGATCACGCCGCACCGCGGCGCGCAACGGTTCGTCGATGCGGACGCGGAACCGTCCGCCGTCGGCGCGTGCCAGGACCAGGTGCTCCCCGTCCTCGTGCAGACCGACCAGCTCGAGCTCTTCCATCCGACCTCCCAGTACCTCGGGACGAGCCTGCCATCCCGGCGTGCGGATGCGCTGCAAGCCTGCCGGTGTGCCGCGAGGGGATGCGTCACGCCTCGCGCACGCCAGGATGAGGTCATGGCAACCGATCCGGACCCGCAGCTCGTCGACGACCTGATGGAGGTGGCGCACACGGTCGCGCTCGAAGGCGGTGCAATGGTGCGCGAGGGGAGACCGTCGACGGTCGAGGTCGCCGCGACCAAGTCCAGCGCGCAGGACGTCGTGACGGCGATGGACCTCGCGGTCGAGCAGCACCTGCGCGCGCGGCTGGCCCGGCTGCGCCCCGACGACGCGTTCCTGGGGGAGGAGGGCGGCGCGACGGGCGGTACGAGCGGCGTGACGTGGGTGGTCGACCCCATCGACGGCACCGTGAACTACCTGTACGGCCTGCCGTCCTACTCGGTCTCGGTCGCGGCCGTTCTCGGCGAGCCCGACCCGGCCCGGTGGACGGTCGTGGCCGCGTGCGTGCACGCGCCCGCGGACGGCAGGACGTTCCGCGCGGGCGCCGGGCGTGGGGCGACGCTCGACGGGCAGCAGCTCCGGGTCCGGGCGGCGCCGTCCATGCTCGACTCGTTGGTGGGGACGGGGTTCGGCTACCGGGCGGAGCGCCGGCGCGCGCAGGGAAGAATCGTCGCGGAGCTGTTGCCCCGGGTACGTGACATTCGTCGCATCGGTTCGGCCGCCCTGGACCTGTGCACGCTCGCCGCGGGTGGTCTCGACCTGTACTACGAGCGCGGCCTGTCGCCGTGGGACCTGGCAGCGGGACAGCTGGTCGCGACCGAGGCGGGCGCGCTGGTCAGCGGCCTGAACGGGGCCGCGCCGGGGGCGGAGATGACGGTAGCGGGACACCCGTCGCTGCAGCGCGAGCTGTGCCGTTTCCTCGAGGCGAACGACGCCGCCTCGGACTTGTGAAAGAACGCGCACAAACAGGTCGCGCGTCCACATTCGCACATCTGCGCGATGTGGTGCACAATCCCACCGCACGTGGGAACAAAATGCGTCTCGTACGCATTGGACACGCGTACCGAACAGACCACGCAGAAGACGGAGTGTGACGCCACACATGGCTACGGACTACGACGCCCCGCGCAAGACCGAGGAGGACCTCAGCGAGGACTCGCTGCAGGAGCTCCAGGCCCGGCGCTCCGACAAGAACTCGGGCGTGGTGGACGAGGACGAGACGGAAGCAGCCGAAGGATTCGAGCTTCCCGGCGCGGACCTCTCTGGTGAGGAGCTCTCGGTGCGGGTGCTCCCGCGTCAGGCCGACGAGTTCACGTGCTCGCACTGCTTCCTGGTGCACCACCGCAGCCAGCTCGCCTACGAGCGCGACGGCCAGCCCGTCTGCTCGGAGTGCGCTGCCTGAGCTCGCCCCACCACGTACGGCCACGGCCGACGGCCCGGACAACCGGGACGTCGGCCGTCGTCGTCCGTGCGCCGTGCCCGGTCTGGGTGTGGCGAGCATCAGCCCGTGGCGAGCGCCTTCGCCAAAGCGTCTGGGTGTCGGCTCGAGACGATCCAGTACGGCGTCGGGTCGGCCGGGTCGGTGACCGTGACACGGACAGCGCCGCGGACCCAGCCGCGCGTGCACAGGTAGGCGCGCGCGTCCAGACCGGTGCCGAGCTCGGTGCGCATCTGCCCGCGGTCGAGCACGCGGGCGTCCGTCAGGAAGGTGGTCGGGATCCGCGCGGCTCCCGCGTGCAGCGTGCCGTCGCGCACCTCGACGCGCGTCGTCATGACGACGGCCAGGACCACCAGGACGACGAGGGCCACGACCGTCACCACGAGGGCGAGGACGTCGTCGATCGGCAGGGCCGCGATCCCGAGCACCAGGGCGAAGCCGACGAGGCTGATCCAGCCGACGGGGCCGAACCACAGTCGTTCCGAGTAGGACAGGGTGGGTGGCGCGGCGGTCATGGGACCAGGGTCTCATCCGCGCGTCGTCGGGCCGGCAACCGGGACGTCCCCGGGACGTCCCGGGGGCGGTGGCCCGGGCGGTAGGGTCGTGGCCCGTGATCGACGACCGCACCACCGAGGTGCTGCTGCTCCGGCTCGACCCCGACCTGGCGCCCCCGGCGTACGCCCACCCGGGCGACGCGGGCGCGGACCTGCTGGCCCGCGTGGACGTGACCATCCCGCCGCAGGGCCGGGTGACCGTTCCGACGGGCGTCGCGATCGCGCTGCCCGACGGGTTCGCGGCGTTCGTGCACCCGCGATCGGGGCTCGCGGCCAAGCACGGCCTGACCATCGTGAACGCCCCGGGCACGGTGGACGCGGGGTATCGCGGCGAGATCGCGGTGACGCTGCTGAACACCGACGTCGAGCACACCCTCGAGCTCCACCGCGGCGACCGGATCGCCCAGCTCGTCATCCAGCGCGTCGAGCGCGTGCGGTTCGTCGAGGTCGAGACCCTTCCCGGCTCGCACCGCGGGTCGGGCGGATTCGGCTCGTCCGGCGGCTGGCACGCGGCCGGGGCGCACTAGCCCGCCCGCGGGCGACTACGCTCGATGCCGAGGACGCGCACGCGCGCGTCGATACGAAGGAGTGACACGTGGCCCTGTTCCGGCGTGGCGCGAAGGACATCGCGCCCGACGACACCACCGAGACGCAGGTCGACGCGCCCGCCGACGACGACGTCGTCGACGCGCCCGCACGCGAGCGTGGCCCGTGGGACGTCAGCGAGGTCGACGACGAGGTCGCCCGCGTCGACCTGGGTGCGCTGCGCGTGCCCGGCGTCGCCGGCATGGAGCTGCGGATGGAGATCGACAAGGCCACCGACGTCGTCTCCGCGGCGAGCGTGAGCGTGGACGGCTCCTCGATGCAGCTGCAGGCCTACGCGGCGCCGCGGACCGACGGCATCTGGGACGAGATCCGCGAGGAGATCGCTGCCTCCGTCGTCCAGCAGGGCGGCTCGGCCGACGACCTGCCCGGGCCGTTCGGGCGCGAGCTGCTCGCTCGGCTCCCCGTCCGGACGGCCGAGGGGCGCACCGGTCACCGTCCGGCGCGGTTCCTCGGCGTCGACGGACCGCGCTGGTTCGTCCGGGCCGTCGTGACGGGCAAGGCGGCCGTCGAGCCCGGTGCCGCGGCCGTGCTGGAGCAGGTGTTCGCGGGCGTCGTCGTGGTGCGGGGGACCGAGGCGCACGCGCCGCGCGACCTGCTGGCGCTGACCCTGCCGGGAAGCGTGTCCGCGCCCGAGGCGACCGCGGCCGAGCCGGAGCCGGAGTCGTCGGACGACGACTCCGGCTTCAACCCGCTCGAGCGCGGACCGGAGATCACGGAGATCCGATGAGCCTCACCGACCGCCTGCGCACCCTCGCCGCCTCGCGCGCGGAGATCGAGGCCACCGAGGAGCGCGCCGAGGCCGTGCGCGCGGTCGGCTGCACCCCGGTCGACCAGCTCCCCGTCCGTTCGCGTGCGCGCGTCTCCGGCGTGGTCCGCTCCGTGACGTTCCGTCCGCGCGACGGTGTGCCGGCCCTCGAGGCCGAGCTGTACGACGGCAGCGGCACGCTGGTGCTGGTGTGGCTGGGCCGGCGTGAGATCGGGGGCATCGTCCCCGGCAGGCGGCTCAAGGCCGAGGGGCTCGTGTGCATGGTCGACGGCCGTCGGACGGTCTTCAACCCCGGCTACGAGCTCAAGCCGCGGCCGGGTGAGTGACGTGACGGGCCGTCTCCCCGACGAGCGGCCGGAGGGGCCGGTCGACGCGATCGACGACGTGGTGCAGCCCGAGGAGGGCGGCCTGCGCGGGCTCAAGGCTCTGACTGCCGAGGAGTTCTCGGCACGGGACGCGGTCGGCGGTGTGCGGGGGGTCGTCGAGTCGGTCGCCCCGGGCCTGCTGTTCGTGGTCGTGTACCTGGCGACCGGGCAGGAGCTCAAGCCGGCCCTGATCGCGGCCGCGGGCGCGGCGGTGCTCGCGGTCCTGGCGCGCCTGGTCCAGGGCACCCCGGTGACGCAGGCGTTCTCCGGGCTGCTCGGCGTCGGCATCGGCGTGGTCTGGGCGTGGCGCACCGGCGACGCGTCGGACTACTTCGCCTACGGGCTGTGGGTCAACGGCGTCTACCTCGTCGGCACGCTCGTGAGCGTGCTGGTCGGCTGGCCGTTGGTCGGTCTGGTGATGGGCCTGTTCGCCAAGGGCGGGCCGCTGTCCGGGGGGTCCTGGTCCGCCGCCGTGGCGTGGCGTGGCGACCCTGCGCTGCGACGCAGGTACGCGCTCGCGACGTGGCCGTGGGTCGCGATGTTCGCCGTCCGGCTGGCCGTGCAGGTGCCGCTGTACTACTCCGACGACATCGGGTGGCTCGGGACCGCCAAGCTCGCGATGGGTCTGCCGCTGACGGCGCTCGCGCTGTGGATCAGCTGGATGCTGGTTCGCGGCTCGCGTCCAGCCCCCGCCTGAGCACCTGCTCCAGGGCCGCCTCGTCGGCGTCCCGGCCCATCACGAACAGCAGCTCGTCACGCCCCTCGAGGGTGTCGTCGGCGCTCGGCGCGATCGGGCGCGCGTCGCGGACGATGCAGGCGAGCACCGTGTCGTCGGGCCACGCGATCTGACCCACGCGCACGCCGGCCAGCGGGGACCCGTCGGGGAGCGTGAGCTCGAGGATCCCGGCCCGCGACTGGTGGAACGTGAAGATCCGGACCAGGTCGCCCACCGAGACGGCTTCCTCGACCATCGCCGTCATGATGCGCGGCGTCGAGACCGCGACGTCGACGCCCCAGGCCTCGTCGAACATCCACTCGTTCTTGGGGTTGTTCACGCGGGCGACCGTGCGGGGCACGCCGAACTCGGTCTTGGCGAGCAGCGAGATGACCAGGTTCGCCTTGTCGTCGCCCGTCGCGGCGACCATGACGTCGCACTCGTCGGCGCGAACCTCACGAAGTGTCGGCAGCTCGCACGCGTCGGCCAGCAGCCAGTCGGCGTCGGCGACCTGGGCGACGCGCATGGCCGTCGGCTGGCGGTCGATGATCGCGACCTCGTGGTCGTGCGCGAGCAGCTCACGGGCGATGGAGCGGCCGACCGAGCCGGCTCCTGCGATGACGACCCTCACTCGGACACCTCCGGTGCGCGCGTGAGCGCGCGCTCGACGTGGGCGAGCTGCTCCACCAGGACCAGCACGTGGACGGTGTCGTTCTCCTGCAGCACGGTGTCGGCACCCGGCAGGATGCCGTCGCCGAACCGGGTCAGGTAGGCGACGCGGGCGCCGCTGGCGTCCTCCAGCGCGCGCAGGGGGCGGCCGATCCACCCCTCGTGGACGTCGATCTGGACCAGCTTGACCTGGCCCGACGAGTCGACGAACTCGCTCGTCGAGCCGAGCGGCAGCAGGCGGCGCAGCACCTGGAGCGCGGTCCAGCGCACGGTGGCGACCGTGGGGATGCCCAGTCGTTGGTAGATCTCCGCGCGGTGCGGGTCGTAGATCCGTGCCACGACGTTCTCGATGCCGTACGTCTCACGTGCGACGCGTGCCGCGAGGATGTTCGAGTTGTCGCCGTCCGCCACGGCCGCGAAGCCGAACGCGTCGTCGATCCCGGCCTTGGTCAGCGTGTCGCGGTCGAACCCCAGACCTGTGACCTTGTTCCCGCCGAAGTCGGGCGGGAGGCGCCGGAAGGCGTCCGGGTTCTGGTCGATCACGGCCACCGAGTGGCCGTGTTCCTCGAGGTTCTGCGCGAGGGAAGCCCCGACGCGGCCGCAGCCCATGATGACGAAGTGCACAGCCGGTCACGCTATCCCACGGGACGCCGGTGCGTGCAGCGGGCCGTCGGGGCCTACGATTCGGATCGTGTCGGACCTCTCGGATGCCGCCAAGCGCTTGCTGATCGGACGACCGGTCCGCAGCGAGAACGTCGGCCACACCCTGCTGCCCAAGCGCATCGCGCTGCCCGTGTTCGCCTCGGACGCGCTGTCCTCGGTCGCCTACGCACCCGACGAGATCCTGCTCACGCTGTCGATGGCCGGGCTCAGCGCCCTGGTCATCTCGCCGTGGGTCGGCCTGGCGGTCGCGATCGTCATGCTCACCGTCGTCGCGTCCTACCGCCAGAACGTGCGCGCCTACCCGTCGGGCGGCGGCGACTACGAGGTGGCGACGGTCAACCTCGGCCCCAAGGCCGGTGTGACGGTCGCGAGCGCGCTGCTCGTCGACTACGTGCTCACGGTGGCGGTGTCGATCTCGTCGGGCGCCCAGTACGCCGCGACGGCGTTCCCCCCGCTGCGCGGGCACGAGGCGGTGTTCGCGATCGCGCTCGTGGTGCTGCTGACCATCGCGAACCTGCGGGGCGTGAAGGAGTCGGGGCGGGCGTTCGCGGTCCCCGTCTACCTGTTCATGCTCGCGATCGGCCTGATCGCCGTCGTCGGAGCCGTCCGGTACGCGACCGGCACCCTCCCGATGGCGGAGAGCTCCGACCTCGACATCACGTCCGAGTCCGCGTACAGCCAGGGCGTCGTGGGACTTGCCGGCTTCTTCCTCGTCCTGCGCGCCTTCGCGTCCGGCTGTGCCGCTCTGACGGGCGTCGAGGCGATCAGCAACGGTGTGCCGGCCTTCCGCAAGCCCAAGTCCAAGAACGCGGCGACGACGCTCGCGCTGCTGGGCGGGATCTCGATCACGATGATCCTGTCGATCCTGTTCCTCGCCCGTGCGACGGGCATCCACTTCGCCGACGACCCGTCCACGCAGCTGCTGCGCGACGGGGTCCCCGTGGGCGACTCCTACGTGCAGCACCCGGTGATCAGCCAGCTGTCGGAAGCGGTCTTCGCCGGGATCCCGGCGCTCTCGATCCTCGTCGCCGTCGTCACCGGGTTGATCCTGGTGCTCGCTGCCAACACGGCGTTCAACGGCTTCCCGGTGTTGGGCTCGATCCTGGCCCGCGACGGCTACCTGCCGCGCCAGCTGCACACGCGCGGTGACCGGCTCGCGTACTCCAACGGCATCGTCACGCTGGCTGCCGTCGCGATCGTGCTCATCTGGGCGTTCGACGCGCAGGTCACGCGACTGATCCAGCTCTACATCGTCGGCGTGTTCGTCTCCTTCACGCTCAGCCAGCTGGGGATGGTCCGGCACTGGACGCGCGAGCTGCGCACCGAGCCCGAGCCCGCCAAGCGTGCGCAGATGATCCGCGCCCGGGTGGTGAACTCGATCGGGTTCGTCATGACCGGCACGGTGCTGATCGTCGTGCTGCTGACGAAGTTCACGCACGGCGCCTGGATCGCGATCCTCGCGATGATCTTCGTGTTCATCGTCATGCGTGCGATCCACAAGCACTACGACACGGTCCGCAAGGAGCTCGCGCTCGGCACGGACGCGGAGGCGGCGCGGGCGCTGCCGAGCCGCGTGCACGCCCTCGTGCTCGTCTCGCACCTGCACCGCCCGACGATGCGCGCGCTGGCGTACGCACGCGCGTCGCGACCCAGCGTGCTGGAGGCGGTGACCGTGGGCGTCGACCCGGACGACGTCGCCGACCTGCGCACGCAGTGGGACGCGATGGACCTCCCGGTCCCGCTGCGGATCCTCGACTCCCCGTTCCGGGAGATCACACGTCCCGTGCTCACCTACGTCCGCTCGATCCGCCGGGAGAGCCCGCGTGACCTGGTGGTCGTCTACATCCCCGAGTACGTGGTGGGGCACTGGTGGGAGCAGCTGCTGCACAACCAGAGCGCGCTGCGGCTCAAGGGACGCCTGCTGTTCACGCCCGGCGTCGTCGTGGCGTCCGTGCCGTGGCAGCTGTCGTCGACCGAGGGGCAGACGGGCCTCGAGGACCCCGTGCGAGGACCGGTGAAGCGTGGCTTCTGACATGACAGGGCGCGATACGACAGGGCTCGATACGACAGGGCCCGAGAGCACTTCGCTCGTCGAGCTCGAGATCGGCCCGGTCGCCCACGGCGGTCACTGCGTGGCGCGGCACGAGGGCCGCGTCGTGTTCGTCCGGCACACGCTGCCGGGCGAGCGGGTCCGAGCCCGGCTCACGGACGCGGGTCCGGACGCGAAGTTCTGGCGGGCCGACGCCGTCGAGGTCCTCGACGCGTCCCCCGACCGTGTGCCGTCGGCCTGGCCGCAGGCGGGCCCGGGCGGGGTGGGTGGGGGAGAGCTAGCCCACGTCGCGCTGCCCGCACAGCGTGCGTGGAAGACCTCGGTGCTCGACGAGCAGCTGCGCCGGCTGGCGAAGCTGGACCTGGACGTCGCCGTGCTCGGTGCACCCGGCGACGACGAGCGCGGCGGGCTGGGCTGGCGGACGCGGATCGACCTGGTGGCGGACGCCGAGGGGCGCGCCGGCATGCGCGGTCACCGTTCGCACGAGGTGCACGCCCTGGACTCGATGCCGCTGGCGTCGCCTGCCATCGAGGACCTTGACCTGTTCGGCCGGCGGTGGCCGGCCGGTGCGCACATCGAGGCGATCGCGCCGGCGGGCGGGGACGACCCGGTCGTGCTGCTCGGCGGCGTGCCCTACGACGTGCGCCGGGGTCGCGTCGACCCGCGCCCGAACGCCCGCACGTCGGTGCGTGAGCGCGTCGGCGACCGCGTGTACCGGGTTGCTGCGGCCGGGTTCTGGCAGGTGCACCGCGAGGCGCCCGGTGTGCTCGTCGACGCCGTCCTGGCCGGCGTGGGCGACGTCGACGGTGCGGCCGTGCTGGACCTCTACTCGGGTGCGGGCCTGTTCACGGCGGCCCTGGCCGACGCGGTCGGGGACGCGGGCGAGGTCGTGTCGGTGGAGGGCGACGAACGTGCCGTCAAGGACGCGCGCCGCAACCTGCACGACCGCTCGAACGTCGAGCTGCACGCCGGGGACGTGGCCCGCGTCCTGACCGGCCGCGACGACGCGGACTCCGACGTGGTGCACGCCGACGTCGTGGTGCTGGACCCGCCCCGCACGGGCGCAGGGCGCGCCGTCGTCGACGGGATCGTGGCGCTCCGGCCGGAGCGCGTCGTGTACGTCGCGTGCGACCCGGCCGCGCTCGCGCGCGACCTGGCGACGTTCGGCGCCGGCGGCTACTCCGTGGCCTCCCTCGTCGGGCACGACCTGTTCCCGATGACCCACCACCTCGAGGCCGTCGCGGTCCTGACGCGCTGACGGGCGCCCACCCGCGTGGGCGCCCGTCCGGCTCGGGTCAGCCGACCTTCGCGCTCGCCGCCGAGTACGTCGAGGCGGTGAGGTACCCGGACTTGGTCCCGGTGACGCGCACCTTGATCGTCGCGCCCTTGTCGGCGGTGACCAGCTTGTACGACGACGACTTCGCGCCGCTGATCGCCGCCGAGCCGCGGTACCACTGGTAGCTGAGCGTGACGGGCGACGGCCCCCACGTCCCGGCCGTGGCCTTGAGCGTCTGCCCGACCTTGGCGGTGCCGCTGACCGTCGGCGTCTTGGTCGTGAGCTTGCCGAGGATCGCCGCGGTGGCCGCCGAGCCGCGCACCGCGGTGACGTATCCCGACTTGGAGCCCGTGACGTGGACCGTGAGCGTCTTGGCCCGGTCGGACGTGGTCAGCGTGTACGTGCTGGCCGTCGCTCCCGAGATCGCCGTCCCGGCCCGGTACCACTGGTACTTCAGGGTCACGGGTGACGGCCCCCAGGTGCCAGGCACGGCGGTGAGCTTGCTCCCCACGGCGCGCGTCCCGCTGATGGTGGGTGTGGGAGCCGTCAGGACGCCCTGGATCGCGGTGGTCGGCGACGAGTAGGTCTCGGCCCTCGCATAGCCGGGCTTGGTCCCGATGACGTGGACCGTGAGCGTCTTGGCCTGGTCCGACGAGGTGAGCTTGTAGGTGCTCGCCGTCGCGCCCGTGATCTTGGAGCCCGCGCGGTACCACTGGTAGCCCAGCGTCACCGGAGCGGGCCCCCACGTGCCGGGCTTCGCCGTCAGAGTGCTGCCGACCGCGAGGGTGCCGGAGATCGTCGGCTTGGGGGCGGTCAGAGTCCCGGTGACGACGGTCGAGGCCGCCGCGTGGAGCTCGTTGTAGCCCGATGACCCTGAGACGGACATGTGCACGCTGATCCGCTTGCCGACGTCACCGGGAGCGACCACGTAGCTGGTGTCACCCGAGGACATGCCCTGGCTCGTGGCACGGCCGTCGACGAACCAGGTGAACATCGCGGGGTTGTCCGTCGCCGGCGTGACCGTGCCGTACTTCACCTGCAGCGTCGAGCCGACCGTGGGTGTCCCGGAGATCGTCAGCGGGGTGGACAGCGTGGGCGTGGGCATGCCGGCGGTGCCCGCGTACCCGTACTGTGACGCCGTCTTGTAGCCCGCTCGCGTGCCGGTCACGACGACGAAGATCGAGTCACCGGCCTGCGCGGCCGTCGGGGAATAGGTCCGTCCCGTCGCGCCGGGGAAGTCGACCCGCGTCGAACCCTCCCAGGTGCCCCACTGGTAGGTGAGCGCGGTGTCGCCGGGGAGCCAGGTACCGGGGTCGACCGTGAGCAGACCGCCGACAGCTGCTGAGCCCGTCACCCACGGCGTGCCCGGCACGAGGGACTTGCCGGCCGGCGTCAGAGCGACGGTGAGCTCCTGGCGCCGGCTCGTCGCGGTGACGGTGATGTCCGTGGCCGTGTCCTGCGTCGCCTCGTCGTCCCAGCACCTGTCGGCGTATCGCTGGGCGGGGACCCAGTCGTCGTCGACGTAGAAGTCGTCCATGAAGCACAGGCGGTAGGTCTTGCCGACCTCCGTGCGCCACCACATCTGCCCCTTCTCGTCGGTGGTGAGCGGGCCCATCTGCGGCGGGTACCAGTCCTGCTCCTCCGGGCGCCACTCCAGCACGGTCCACCCGATGTTGGGCAGGGGGTTGCCCGCCAGGTCCGTCGCCGTGCCGAGGATGCCGGTCGCAGCCGGAAGGACGAAGTCGACACCCGACACGGAGGTGCTCGGGACCGTGAACGTCGCGCCGTAGCCCTCGACGCTCTTCGTGCCGTCCCAGGTCACGCTCGCCAGCACGTGGTCGTCGACGACGGGGGCGGCGGTCAGGTCGCTCTTGCCCGGCGTGGCACCGCTGATCGTGAAGGTGCCGTCGGCCTTCGTGGTCGCGTCGATCGACGCGTTCGAGACCCACGAGTAGTACTGGACGGTCGCGGAGACCGGGTGGCCCTGCTCGTCCCTCACCGATCCGGAGATCGTCACCGTGGTGGCGGCGTGGGCGGGGGCTGCGACGACGGCCGCCAGCCCCGCGACGAGCACCGCCCCCAGGGTTGCAGCGAGTGCTCGTGGTGCTCGACGCAGGAGACGATCGTTCGTCGCCCCCTGGGTCCGCCGGCTGTGCTGTCTGCGGATCACGCCCGTCCTCCGATGTCGTGGTTGCCTCGGTGCGCGGACAGGTTACGTGACAAGTCCGACAAGTCGCCCGGTGCCGACATGTCGCGCGGCGCGCACGGGCGTCCTAGCGTGGGTAGGACAGGACGGCCCGCCGACGAGAGGAGAGTGTCGTGAGCGACGAGAGCACGCAGGAGAAGCTGGCGGAGGCGAAGCGGACGGCCACTCAGGAGCTGTTCAAGTCCGGCACGCCGGACTACGACCCGCGCGCACAGCAGCGGGCGGTCGAGGCCGAGCGCAAGGCGCAGCACGCCGCCGACGAGGCGCGCGAGGCGAAGTAGCCCGACACTCCGGCACGCCGGGGTCGCGGGCGACGCGCATGGTGATGTATCTTGATGTCAAGATACTTCGGTGCGACCACTAGGCTGGTCCCGCATCGTCTCGAGCCGGGCCCCCACACACGCTCCCGGCCGACTCGCCCCGATGAAGGAGTCCTGCGTGAGCACTGTCGACAGCTTCGGATCCAAGGGAACCCTCGAGGTCGGTGACGCCTCGTACGAGGTCTACCGCCTGGCGGCCGTGCCCGGCCTCGAGCGTCTTCCCTTCAGCCTCAAGGTGCTCGCGGAGAACCTGCTGCGCACCGAGGACGGCGCCAACATCACCGCCGACCACATCAACGCGCTCGCGGGCTGGGACCCCGACGCCCAGCCCGACACCGAGATCCAGTTCACGCCCGCGCGCGTGATCATGCAGGACTTCACCGGTGTGCCCTGCGTCGTCGACCTCGCCACCATGCGTGAGGCCGTCGTCGAGCTCGGCGGCGACGCGACCCGCATCAACCCCCTCGCGCCGGCCGAGATGGTCATCGACCACTCGGTCCAGATCGACGTCGCCGGCCGTGCCGACGCGTTCGAGCGCAACGTCGAGCTGGAGTACCAGCGCAACCGCGAGCGGTACCAGTTCCTGCGCTGGGGCCAGACGGCGTTCGACGACTTCAAGGTCGTCCCCCCGGGCACGGGCATCGTGCACCAGGTCAACATCGAGTACCTGGCCCGCGGCATCATGGTCCGCGACGGCAAGGCGTACCCCGACACCTGCGTCGGTACCGACTCGCACACCACGATGGTCAACGGCCTGGGCGTGCTGGGCTGGGGTGTCGGCGGCATCGAGGCCGAGGCCGCGATGCTCGGCCAGCCGGTCTCGATGCTCATCCCGCGCGTCGTCGGCTTCAAGCTGACCGGCAACATCCCCGCCGGCGTCACCGCCACGGACGTCGTGCTGACCATCACGCAGAAGCTGCGCCAGCACGGCGTCGTCGGCAAGTTCGTCGAGTTCTACGGCGAGGGCGTCGCGGCCGTGCCGCTGGCCAACCGCGCCACGATCGGCAACATGAGCCCCGAGTTCGGCTCCACCTGCGCGATCTTCCCGATCGACTCGGTCACGGTCGACTACCTGCGCCTCACGGGCCGGTCCGACGAGCAGCTCGCGCTGGTCGAGGCCTACGCCAAGGAGCAGGGCATGTGGCTCGACCCGAGCGCCGAGGGCTACGTGCAGCCGGTCTTCTCGGAGTACCTGGAGCTCGACCTGTCGACGGTCGTCCCGTCGATCGCCGGCCCGAAGCGTCCGCAGGACCGCATCGAGCTGTCGCGGGCCAAGGAGCAGTTCCAGCGCGACCTGCCCACGTACGCCCCGGAGCTGGCGACCGGTGTCGACGAGGCGGAGCGCGAGTCGTTCCCGGCCTCCGACTCCCCGGCGATCACGTCGGCGGCGGACCGCACCTACCCGGTCAAGGACGCCGACGGCCGCGAGTTCGAGCTGTTCCACGGCGCCGTCGCGATCGCGTCGATCACGTCGTGCACCAACACGTCGAACCCGTCGGTCATGCTGGCCGCGGCACTCGTCGCGAAGAAGGCCGTCGAGAAGGGCCTCGTCGCCAAGCCGTGGGTCAAGACGTCGATGGCGCCCGGCTCGCAGGTCGTCACCAACTACTACGAGAAGGCCGGCCTGTGGCCGTACCTCGAGAAGCTGGGCTTCCACCTGGTCGGCTACGGCTGCGCCACGTGCATCGGCAACTCGGGCCCGCTCGACGAGCAGGTCTCGGCCGTCGTCAACGAGCACGACCTGGCCGTCGCCGCGGTGCTGTCCGGCAACCGCAACTTCGAGGGGCGCATCAACCCCGACGTGAAGATGAACTACCTGGCCTCCCCGCCGCTGGTCATCGCCTACGCGCTGGCGGGCACGATGGACTTCGACTTCGACTCCGACCCGCTGGGTCGTGACGAGGCCGGTCAGCCCGTCTTCCTGAAGGACATCTGGCCCTCGCCGGAAGAGGTCCAGGCGACCATCGACGCGTCGATCGACCGGGCGATGTTCACCAAGGACTACGCCGACGTCTTCACCGGCGACGAGCGGTGGCGCGCGCTGCAGACGCCCGAGGGCGACACCTTCGAGTGGGACGCCGACTCCACCTACGTCCGCAAGCCCCCGTATTTCGAGGGCATGAAGGCGAAGCCGGACCCGGTGGTCGACTTCACCGGCGCCCGCGTGCTGGCCAAGCTGGGCGACTCGGTCACCACCGACCACATCAGCCCTGCGGGCTCGATCAAGGCCGACAGCCCCGCGGGCCTGTACCTGGCGGAGAACGGCGTCGAGCGTCGTGACTACAACTCCTACGGCTCGCGCCGCGGGAACCACGAGGTCATGATCCGCGGCACGTTCGCCAACATCCGCCTGCGCAACCAGCTGGTCCCCGGCGTCGAGGGCGGGTTCACCAAGAACCTGCTGACCGGGGAGCAGTCGTCGATCTACGACGCGTCGCAGGCCTACCAGGCTGCGGGCATCCCGCTCGTGGTGCTCGGCGGCAAGGAGTACGGCTCCGGCTCGTCGCGCGACTGGGCCGCCAAGGGCACCAGCCTGCTGGGCGTCAAGGCCGTCATCACCGAGAGCTTCGAGCGGATCCACCGCTCCAACCTCATCGGCATGGGCGTGCTGCCTCTGCAGTTCCCCGAGGGCGAGTCGGCCGACTCCCTGGGCCTGGACGGCACCGAGACGTTCGACATCACGGGCGTCACCGCGCTGAACGAGGGCACCACGCCGCGCACCCTGGCCGTGAAGGCGACCAAGGAGGACGGCTCGGTCGTCGAGTTCGACGCGGTCCTGCGCATCGACACGCCCGGTGAGGCCGACTACTACCGCAACGGCGGCATCCTGCAGTACGTGCTGCGGCAGGTCGCGCAGGCCTGACCAGCACGACGAAGCGAGCCCGGTCCCGACACCAGGACCGGGCTCGCGGTGCGTCAGGGCTGGGGCGACCTCACGACGTCGCGGCGACGAGCCAGTCCAGGGCGACCGGGAGGGCCTCGAGGACCGAGACGTGGCTGTCGCGCGGGCGGGTCCAGAGCTCGGCGGCGGGCAGGTGCTCGAGCAGCCACGCGCTGTGCTGCGGCGGCACCACGCGGTCCAGCGACCCGTGCACCAGGAGCACGGGCACGGGGATCGACGCGGGGTCGAAGCCCCACGGGTGGGCGAAGGCGACGTCGTCGTCGACGATCCCGTCGAGGCCTTGCCCCGAGGCTCGTTGTGCATCCTCTCCGAGCGGCGCCCACGCCCCGGACAGCGTCGCCCAGTCGGCGGCCGTGAACGCCTCGACCCCGCCCTCGGGTGTCGCGGCGCGGGCGCTGCGCCCTGCCGCACCCGCGCGCAGGGTGGCGTCCGAGGCCATCCCCGCCGCCCAGTCGAAGCCGTCGACGAAGGGCGCCAGACCCGCGATCGTTACGACACCCGTCGTCCGCTCCGGCAGGAGCGCGGCGCATGCCAGGGCGTGCGGGCCGCCACCCGAAGCGCCGGCGTGCGCGGCGGAGGCGATGTCCAGTGCGTCCAGCACGTGCGCGACGTCGTCCGCGGCAGAGGCCACGTCGCGGCCCTCGTGCGGGCTCGAACCTCCGTAGCTGGGACGACCGTAGGACAACAGGCGCAGGCCGCGGGCCCGGGAGGCGTCGAGGACCGGCGCGAGCAGCGCACCAGTCTGCGGGGAGCCGTGGTGCCAGACGAGCGCGGGCCCGTCGTCGCCGCTGTCGTGCACCCGCAGCGTGCGGCCGTCGGGCAGGTCCACGTCGAGAACGGTCATGGGCGTGAGGCTACGGCCCCGGGCCGTCAGGGGGCGAGGGCCTGCTGCAGCCCGTGCCGGCCGATGGCCAGCATCTGCGGGTACTGCTCGGGGTGCGCCTGCATCGCGACCGCGAGGTGCAGCGCCCACGCCTGCGCGCGCTGCCAGGTCGCCGCGTCCCAGCCGCTGCCGGCATCCACGCGGGCCCGGAACAGGGCACGACCGGCCTCGTCGAACGTCAGCCACGCCGTGGCCAGGTCGCACGCCGGGTCGCCCGACGTCACGTCGCCGAAGTCGATGACCGCACGCAGGTCGCCGTCGTGCACGAGGAGGTTGGCGGGGTGCGGGTCGCCGTGGATCCACGTGGGCGGCCCGTCCCAGGGGGGAGCCGCGGCGAGCTCGTCGAACCGTGCCGCGATGCGTGCGGCCTCGGGCTGGCGTTGCGCCAGGCGTTCGTGCAGCGGTCCGCGGCGCGTGCGGATGTCGTCGCCTCGCACCGGGTTGTCCGGGGCGTCGTCGGGCGCCGGGGTGTGCAGCGCGACGAAGACCTCGGCGAGGTGCTCCGCCCACGCGGACCGCGCGGCCACGGGCACCGACCATGCGGGGACGGCGTCGAACCACGGCACGACGCTCCAGGTCCACGGGAAGCCCGCGCCCGGCGCTCCGACCCGGACGGGCACCGGCACGTCGACCGGAAGCCGGGGCGCGAGCACGGGCAGCGCCTCCTGCTCGTGCCGCACCAGGTGCGCGGCCGCCTCGCGGACGGGGAGGCGCAGCGCCAGGTGCTCGCCGAGGCGCCACGTCGCGTTGTCCCACCCCGTCCCGACGAGGGTCACCGGCAGGTCCGCGAGGTCCGGGTGCTGGTCGCGCAGCAGCGCGCGCACGAGGTCCTCGTCGAGCATCACCTCGATCATGGGGTGGGTCACGAGACCTCCACGAGGCGGTGCGTGTCCCACGGGAGGGCCCAGCCGAGCGACTCGAACATCCGGGACAGCACGATGGCCGTGAAGCCCCACACCAGCGTGCCGTCGACGACGAACGCGGGGGTCCGCACGGTCGCGCCGGAGCGCGTGTGGGCGACGCTCGCCCGGTTGGCCGGGTCGATCAGGTCGGCCACCGGCAGGCGGAAGACCTCGACGGTCTCGGCGTGATCGACCGCCGCGACCTGCGAGGGACGCGCCCACCAGGCCGGCACGGGCGTGACCAGGTGGTTGCTCACCGGGACGGGCAGGGGAGCGAGCGTGCCGAGGACGTCCACGCCGGCGACGTCGAGCCCGACCTCCTCGGTCGCCTCCCGCAGGGCCGCGGCCACCGGGCCGTCGTCGGACGGCTCCAGGCGACCGCCCGGGAACGCGACCTGCCCCGCGTGGTGCCCGAGCGTGGAGGCGCGCCGCTGCAGCAGGACGTCGAGGTCCGCGGGCACGGCCGTCGCACCGGCGGCGGCGCCGGTCGCGTCCAGGCGCCCGACCAGCACGAGCACCGCCGCGGGCCGGGTCGCCGTCCCGAGCGTGATCATCCGCGACGGGTCCAGGCGCCAGTCGATGCCCCGCCGGCAGAGCTCGACGAGGTCGGACCGGGCGTCGCTGGACCCTCGCAGGCGCGAGGTCAACCCCGCGCCTGCACCTGCGCGGCGAACGCCCCGACGAACGCACGCGCCGCGGGCGCCAGGTCGGGCAGGTACTTGGCGCCGTCCGCCCGGATCGCCTCGATCTCGTCCTCGCCGAGCCGGTCCGTCATCTCCGGCGTCGACAGCCACAGGTCGAGCATCCCCGGCTCGAGCTCCGGGTGGAACTGGAGCGCGAGCGCCGACCCGAGCCGGAAGGCCTGCACCGGCGTGGTCGAGGACGAGGCGAGCAACGTGGCACCCGGCGGGAGCGAGACGGCGTCGTCGTGCCAGTGCAGCACGGTCGGGCGCTCGCCCAGCAGACGGAGCGCGGGGTCGTCGGCCACCAGGTCGACGGGCGCGAAGCCGATCTCCGTGCCGTGCCGCCGCGAGAGCTCGCCGCCCAGCGCGAGGCCGACGAGCTGCATGCCCAGGCAGATGCCGAGGACGGGCACGTCCGCCTCGACGGCACGGACGATCAGGTCACGCTCGGCGGTGAGCCCGGGGAAGCGGTCGTCGTCGGCGTCCATCGCGCCGCCCATGACGACCAGCCCCGAGATCTCGTCGAGGGCGGGCAGCTCGGGTGCGTCCGAGGAGACGACCGTGCGCACGCGCACCGGCGCGTCGAGGGCCGGGGCGATGAGCCCCGGGCCCTCGTGCGGGGCGTGCGTGAGGATCAGGACGGGACGCATGCCGGTCACCAGCCGTCGGGCAGCGGGCGACCCTCTTCGTAGCCGGCCGCGCTCTGGATCCCGACGACGGCACGCTCGTGCAGCTCGTCGAGCGTCGTGGCGCCCACGTACGTGGCGGCCGAGCGCACGCCCGCGGTGATGTGGTCGACGAGGTCCTCGACGCCCGGACGCTTCGGGTCCAGGTACATGCGCGAGGAGCTGATGCCCTCCTCGTACAGCGCCTTGCGGGCGCGGTCGAACGCCGAGCCACCGCGCGTGCGGTTGGCGACGGCGCGCGCGGAGGCCATGCCGAACGACTCCTTGTAGAGCCGGCCGCTGCCGTCGTCGTGCAGGTCGCCGGGCGACTCGTAGGTGCCCGCGAACCACGACCCGACCATCACCTGCGACGCGCCGGCCGCCAGGGCGAGCGCGACGTCGCGGGGGTGGCGCACGCCGCCGTCGGCCCAGACGTGCTTGCCGAGGCGGCGGGCCTCGGCGGCGCACTCGAGGACCGCGGAGAACTGCGGGCGGCCGACGGCCGTCATCATGCGCGTGGTGCACATGGCGCCGGGGCCGACGCCGACCTTGACGATGTCCGCACCGGCCTCGATGAGGTCGCGCGTGCCCTCGGCGCTCACCACGTTGCCGGCGACGACCGGGACCTGCGGGTCCAGTGCGCGCACCGACGCCAGCGCGTCGAGCATCTTGCGCTGGTGGCCGTGCGCGGTGTCGACGACGATCACGTCGATGCCGGCCTCGAGCAGCTCGGCGGCCTTGGCCTTGACGTCACCGTTGATGCCGACGGCGGCGGCCACACGCAGGCGGCCCGACGCGTCGAGCGCGGGCTCGTAGATGGACGAGCGCAGCGCGCCCACGCGGGTCAGCACGCCGACGAGCGCGCCGTCGCGGACCACGGGGGAGAAGCGGCGACGCGAGGCGTGCAGACGCTCGAACGCCTCCTCGAGGCCACCCGGGCCGCTGCCCTCGAGCACGTCCGCGTCGATCGTCGTCGGGTCCGCCGTCATGACGTCGGCGACCTGCGTGAAGCGGTCGACGCCCTGGCAGTCGGCCTCGGTCACGACGCCGACGGGACGCCCGTCGGTCACGACCACCGCGGCGCCGTGCGCGCGCTTGCCGATCAGGGTCAGCGCGGTGTGCACGGTGTCGTGCGGTGCGACGACGACGGCGGTCTCGACCACCGGGCTCTTGGACTTCACCGAGGACACGACGTCCGCCACCACCTCGGTGGGGATGTCCTGCGGGATGACCGCGATGCCGCCACGGCGGGCGATCGTCTCGGCCATCCGACGCCCGGCGACGGCCGTCATGTTGGCCACGACGAGCGGGACGGTGGTGCCGGTGCCGTCGACGGACGACAGGTCGACGTCGAAGCGGGAGGTGACCTCGGAACGTGACGGGACGAGGAAGACGTCGCCGTAGGTGAGGTCGGAGGTGGCCTGGTGGCCGGGCAGGAAGCGCATGGGTGTTCCCCTTTCCGAGCAATGATAGAGGCTCACGGGCGCGAGGGCTCTGCACAGGACCGTCACGAGGCTCACCCCGCCCTGGCGCGGCCGCGGGTCGGGCCGGCCTCTACAGTGGGGGGACCCGACGAGCCGAGGCCGACACCGCCGTCGGCACGCACAACCCGGACAGGAGGCACGGTCGCGTTGAAGCGCACGATCCTGTCGACCATCTCGAGCCCCGCCGACGTCCGAGCACTGACGCCGCGCCAGGTCGAGCAGCTCGCCACGGACATCCGCACCTTCCTCGTGGACTCCGTCTCGCGGACGGGTGGCCACCTCGGTCCCAACCTGGGCGTGGTCGAGCTGACGATCGCGATGCACCGCGTCTTCGAGTCGCCCGCCGACACGTTCGTCTTCGACACCGGCCACCAGTCGTACGTGCACAAGCTGCTCACCGGTCGCCAGGACTTCTCCGACCTGCGTCGCCGCGGCGGCCTGTCCGGCTACCCCAGCCGCGCCGAGTCCGAGCACGACGTGGTGGAGAACTCGCACGCCTCCACCGCGCTGTCCTGGGCCGACGGCATCGCCAAGGCGAACCAGCTCAGCGGTCGCTCCGACCGCTCGGTGGTGGCCGTGATCGGCGACGGTGCGCTGACCGGGGGGATGGCCTGGGAGGCGCTGAACAACATCGCCGCGGGCCAGGACCGCCGCCTGGTGATCGTCGTGAACGACAACGGGCGCTCGTACGACCCGACGATCGGTGGGCTCGCGCAGCACCTCGACACACTGCGCACCACGCAGGGCTACGAGAACGTCCTGTCGTGGGGCAAGCGGACGCTGAACCGCTCGGGTCCGCCCGGACGGGCGGCCTACGACGCGCTGCACGGTCTGAAGAAGGGCATCAAGGACGTCGTCGCCCCGCAGGGGATGTTCGAGGACCTGGGCCTGAAGTACGTAGGCCCGGTCGACGGGCACGACGAGGCCGCCGTGGAGCGGGCCCTGCGCCGGGCGCGCGGCTACGCGGGCCCGGTGATCGTGCACGTCATCACCGAGAAGGGCCGCGGCTACACGCCCGCGGAGGAGGACATCGCCGACCGGTTCCACTCGGTGGGCAAGATCCACCCCGAGACCGGCCTGCCCGTCGCGCCGTCGCGCTTCGGCTGGACCAGCGTGTTCGCCGACGAGATCGTCCGGATCGGTCGCCGCCGCAAGGACGTCGTCGCGATCACGGCCGCGATGCTGCAGCCCGTCGGGCTCGCGCCGTTCGCCGCCGAGTTCCCCGAGCGCGTCTTCGACGTCGGGATCGCGGAGCAGCACGCGGCGACGTCGGCCGCCGGGATGGCCTTCGGTGGGCTGCACCCCGTGGTCGCGGTGTACGCGACGTTCCTCAACCGCGCGTTCGACCAGGTCCTCATGGACGTGGCCCTGCACCGCGCGGGCGTGACGTTCGTGCTCGACCGGGCCGGCCTGACGGGCGACGACGGCGCGAGCCACAACGGCATGTGGGACATGGCGATGCTGGGCGTCGTCCCGGGGCTGCGCCTGGCGGCGCCGCGCGACGAGGCCACGCTGCGCTCGGCGCTGCGGGAGGCGGTCGACGTCGACGACGCGCCCACCGTGGTGCGCTACCCCAAGGGTGCGATGGGCGACGCGATCGAGGCGGTCGACACGGTCGACGGCGTCGACGTGCTGGCCCGGCGCGAGGCGGCGCCCGACGCGCGTTCCGTCCTGGTGGTCGGCGTCGGCGCCATGGCCCCGACGGCGCTCGAGCTGGCCGACCTGCTGGTCGCGCACGGGCTGGGCGTCACCGTCGTCGACCCGCGCTGGGTGCTGCCCGTCGCGCCGGGCCTGACCAAGCTGGTCGGGGAGTTCGACCACGTCGTCACGCTCGAGGACGGCGTCGTGGACGGGGGCATCGGTGCGATCGTCGCGCAGCGGGCCCGTGAGGCGGGCATCGGCACGCCCGTGCAGTCGTTCGGCATCCCGCGCGAGTTCCTCGACCACGCGACGCGCGACCAGCTCGTCGGGACGCTGCGCCTGGGCGCCGCCGACGTCGGGCGCGACGTGCTGGCGGCCCTGGGGGACTGATCCGGGACTCAGGTCCCAAGACATCCCATCATTTGCTCCCTAGGTTCGAGGTATCGGGTCGAACCAAGGGAGTCGGGATGTCCACCACCGCAGTTCCGCAGCAGGTCAGCGAGCAGACGATGCCCGAGGCCTGGGACGGCTTCGTCGCCGGACCGTGGGTCGACCACGTCGACGTGCGCGACTTCATCCAGCGCAACTACACCCCGTACACGGGTGACGCGTCCTTCCTGGCCGGGCCGACCGCGCGGACCACCGCGATGTGGGACCGGCTCGCGGCGATGTTCCCCGACGAGCGCGCCAAGGGTGTCTACGACATCGACGCGACGACGCCGTCGACCATCACGTCGCACGCACCCGGCTACATCGCGCAGGACGACGAGGTCATCGTCGGCCTGCAGACCGACGCGCCGCTCAAGCGCGCGATCATGCCCAACGGCGGCTACCGCATGGTCCTGAACTCGCTCGAGACCTACGGCTACGAGGCCGACCCGGTCGTCACCGAGATCTTCACCAAGTACCGCAAGACCCACAACGACGGGGTCTTCGACGTCTACCCGCCGGCCGTGCGCGCCGCGCGCAGCAGCCACATCATCACGGGCCTGCCGGACGCCTACGGCCGCGGCCGCATCATCGGCGACTACCGTCGCGTGGCCCTGTACGGCGTGGACGCGCTGATCGCCGCCAAGAAGCTGGAGCGCGCCGAGCTGGACCTCGAGCGCTCGGTCGAGAACGTCATCCGTGACCGCGAGGAGCTCGCGGAGCAGGTGCGTGCGCTGGGCGAGCTCAAGGCGATGGCCGCGTCGTACGGCTACGACATCTCCGGCCCGGCGACCACGGGCCGCGAGGCCGTGCAGTGGCTCTACTTCGGCTACCTGGCCGCGGTGAAGGAGCAGAACGGCGCGGCGATGTCGCTGGGCCGCACGTCGACCTTCCTCGACGTGTTCCTGCAGCGGGACCTCGAGGCCGGCACGCTGACCGAGGCACAGGCGCAGGAGATCATCGACGACTTCGTCATCAAGCTGCGCATCGTCCGCTTCCTGCGCACGCCCGAGTACGACGAGCTGTTCTCGGGCGACCCGACGTGGGTGACCGAGTCGATCGGCGGCATGGGCGAGGACGGGCGCCCGCTCGTCACGCGCACGTCGTTCCGCTACCTGCAGACGCTCTACAACCTGGGCCCGGCGCCGGAGCCGAACATGACCGTGTTCTGGAGCGACGCGCTGCCGCAGGGGTTCAAGGACTACTGCGCGCAGGTGTCGATCGACACCTCGGCGGTGCAGTACGAGTCCGACGACCTCATCCGCGGCTCGTGGGGCGACGACGCGGCCATCGCGTGCTGCGTGTCCCCGATGCGTGTCGGCAAGCAGATGCAGTTCTTCGGCGCCCGCGTGAACCTCGCCAAGACGCTGCTCTACGCCATCAACGGCGGCCGCGACGAGGTCTCCGGCAAGCAGGTCGCTCCGGTCTCCGCCCCCGTCGAGGGCGACGTCCTGGACTACGACGACGTCGTGGCGAAGTTCGACGGCCTCATGGACTGGCTCGCCCAGACCTACGTCGACGCACTGAACTGCGTGCACTACATGCACGACAAGTACGCGTACGAGCGCATCGAGATGGCGCTGCACGACCGGACGGTCCTGCGCACGATGGCCTGCGGCATCGCCGGCCTGTCCGTGGTCGCCGACTCGCTGTCGGCGATCAGGTATGCGACGGTGCGTCCCGTCCGCGACGAGAACGGCCTGGTCACGGAGTACGAGATCGAGGGCGACTTCCCGACCTTCGGTAACGACGACGACCGAGTCGACGACATCGCCGTGGGTCTGGTCCGCACGTTCATGGAGAAGATCCGCCGGTTCCCGACCTACCGCGACGCGGTGCACACGCAGTCGGTGCTCACCATCACCTCGAACGTCGTCTACGGCAAGGCCACGGGCTCGACGCCGGACGGCAGGCTCAAGGGCCAGCCGTTCGCACCGGGCGCCAACCCGATGAACGGCCGCGACACGCACGGCATGCTCGCGTCGGGCCTGTCGGTCGCGAAGCTGCCCTACGCCGAGGCGCAGGACGGCATCTCGCTGACGTCGTCGGTCGTGCCGTCCGGCCTGGGCCGCACGCGCGAGGAGCAGGTGCGCAACCTCGTCGGGCTGCTGGACGCGTACACGCTGTCCGAGGGCTACCACATGAACGTCAACGTGCTGAACCGCGAGACGCTGCTGGACGCCATGGAGCACCCCGAGAACTACCCGCAGCTCACCATCCGCGTCTCCGGCTACGCCGTGAACTTCGTCCGCCTGACGCGTGAGCAGCAGCTCGACGTCCTGTCGCGGACCTTCCACGGAGCGGTCTGACCATGAGCACCGTCACCGACGAGCGGCCCTCCGGCGCACCCGTGGTCGCGCTCGGGATGCCGCTCGTCGGCGGCTCGCACGAGCGGGCCCACGGGCACGGCACGGCCGGGCTGGAGAGCGTCGAGGCCGAACGGTCCGCCCGCCTCGCTGCCGTCCGGGCCGGCGACGTCGGTTCCGTGCACTCGTGGGAGCTGGTGACTGCGGTGGACGGGCCGGGGACGCGGCTGACCGTGTTCCTGTCCGGGTGCCCGCTGCGCTGCCTGTACTGCCACAACCCCGACACGATGGAGATGCGCCGGGGCACGGACGTCGCGGCCGACGAGCTCCTGGCCCGCATCGCCCGGTACCGCGGAGTGTTCCGGGCGACCGGTGGGGGCCTGACGGTCTCCGGCGGCGAGCCGCTCATGCAGCCGGCGTTCGTGCGGCGGCTGCTGCGCGGGGCGAAGGCGATGGGCGTGCACACGACGATCGACACGTCGGGCTACCTGGGGGCGCACCTGAGCGACGAGATGCTCGACGACGTCGACCTGGTGCTGCTGGACGTCAAGTCCGGCGACCCGGCGACGTACCGCCGCGTGACGGGCCGCGACCTGCAGCCGACCCTGGACTTCGGCCGCCGCCTCGCTGCGCGCGGCACCGAGGTCTGGGTGCGGTTCGTGCTGGTGCCGGGCCTGACGGACGACGAGGCCAACGTCGATGCCGTCGCCGACTACGTCGCCACGCTGTCGAGCGTCGCGCGCGTCGAGGTGCTGCCGTTCCACCAGATGGGCCGCGACAAGTGGGCCGAGCTGGGGCTGACCTACGAGCTCGAGGACACGCAGCCACCGAGCGCGGAGCTCGTCGAGCGGGTCCGCGACCAGTTCCGCTCGCGCGGACTGACGACCTTCTGACAGACGGAAGGGACCTGCTCGCCCGGCGAGCAGGTCCCTTCCGCGCGTGTCAGGCCGGGACGTTCGCGACGCCGTCCGGCAGGATGCGGTGGCCCAGGACGCGCTCGGAGTAGCCCGTGCGGTCCAGGTACGGCGTGATGCCGCCCAGGTGGAAGCCCCACCCGGCGCCCAGGATCATGCACAGGTCGATCTGCTGCGGGGTGGCGACGACGCCCTCGTCCAGCATGTGGCCGATCTCGACCGTGAGCGCGGTCAGGACCGAGTCCAGGACGCCGGCCTCGTCGAGCGGCTCGTCAGCGACGGTCCGCGTGCCGTCGAACACCGCCTGGATGGCCGGGTCGACGGGCTTCGGCAGGCCCTTGGCGGGCGCGTCGAGCACGACCCGCGTGCCGTCGGCCACCAGCTTCTCGAGGCCCGGGGAGCGCGGGAACCGGTCGCCCAGGTCCTCGCGCAGCGACGTCAGCACGTGCAGGCCGACGGCGGGACCCACCAGGTCGAACAGCTCGAACGGCGGCATCGGCAGGCCGAGCGGGCGCAGCGCGCGGTCGGCGACCTCGACGGGCGTGCCGTGCTCGACGGCGTCGACGATCACGCCGAGCAGCAGCACGAGCAGGCGGTTGACGACGAAGCCCGGGCGGTCGGCCACGAGCACGGCGGTCTTGCGCAGCTTGGCGGCGACCGCGAAGCCGGTGGCCAGGGCCTCGGCGGACGTGTGCTCGGCGTGGATGACCTCGACCAGCGGCATCGCGGCCACGGGGTTGAAGAAGTGCAGGCCGACCACACGCTCGGGGTGCTGCAGATCGGCGGACATCGCCGTGATCGACAGGGCCGAGGTGTTCGTCGCAAGGATCGTCGTCGGGGAGACGATGCCCTCGAGCTCGGCGAAGACACGCTTCTTGAGGTCGAGGATCTCGGTGACAGCCTCGATGACCAGGTCGCACGACGCGAACTCGGTGATGTCGGTGGTGCCGTGGATCGAGCCGACCAGGCGCGCCGCGGTGCCCTCGCTCATCCGGCCCGACGACGTGAGGCGCTCCACCGTGGAGCGGACCGCGGCCAGGCCGTGCTCCACCCGCTCGGCGTCCAGGTCGCGCATCACGACGGGCACGCCGAGCCGCTGCGCGAACAGCAGCGCGATCTGGGCGGCCATCAGACCCGCGCCGACGATGCCGACGCGCGTGACCGGCTGCGCCAGCGAGCGGTCCGGCGCGCCGACGGGCTTCTTGCCGCCCGAGACCAGGCCGAACGCATAGACCGACGAACGCATCTCGTCGCTCATGATGAGATCGGCGAGCGCCTCGTCCTCGGCGGCGAAGGCCTCCTCGCGCGACGCCGTCCGGGCCGCGGCGACCAGGTCGAGCGCGCGGTACGGCGCCGGGCGCGAGCCGTGGATCACGGCGTCCAGACGCTTGCGGGCGCCGGCGGCGACCGCGTCCCATGTCTGCTGGTCGTCCAGCTCGCGGCGCTCGACGACGACCTCGCCGGACAGCACGCGGGCCGCCCACCGGATCGACTCCTCGAGGAAGTCGGCCGGGTCGAGGATCGCGTCCATGAGGCCGATCTCCGTGGCCTGCTTGGCGTTGAACGGCTTGTTCGTCGCCGGGCGCGTGAGGATCACGTCGAGCGCCTTCTCGATGCCGATCAGGCGCGGGACCAGGTACGCCCCGCCCCAGCCGGGCACCAGGCCCAGGCCGGTCTCGGGCAGCGCGAGCGCACGGACGTCGGACGCGACCGTGCGGTAGTCGCAGTTCAGCGCCAGCTCCAGGCCCCCGCCCAGGGCGACGCCGTTGACGAAGGCGAACGTCGGCACGCCCATGGTGTGCAGCAGCTCGTACGCCGCGTGGCCGCCCTGCCCGAGGGCGAGGGCCGCGTCGCGACCGGTGACGGACGCGATCTGCGACAGGTCGGCGCCGGCGGCCAGGAAGTACGGCTTGCCGGTGACGGCGACCGCCGCGACCTCGCCGGCCTCGACGCGTGCCTTGACGCCTGTCAGCGCCTCGGCCAGCGACGCGATCCCCAGCGGGCCGAACGTGGACGGCTTGGTGTGGTCCAGACCGTTGTCGATCGTGACGAGGGCGAGCGTGCCGGCGCCGTCGGGCAGGGCGACGTCGCGGACCAGGGCGTGCGAGACGCGCTCGGCGCGGGGTGCTTCGGAGGTGCTCACAGGGCGCTCCCGTTCTCGTCGGTCTCGGCGACGTAGTCGGCGTGGTGGGGGTTCTCCCAGATGACGGTGCCGCCCTGGCCCAGGCCGACGCACATCGTCGTCAGGCCGTAGCGGACGTCCGGGTTCTCCTCGAACTGGCGGGCGAGCTGGGTCATCAGGCGGACGCCCGACGACGCCAGCGGGTGGCCGACGGCGATAGCGCCGCCGTACTGGTTGACGCGCGGGTCGTCGTCGGCGATGCCGTAGGCGTCCAGGAACGCGAGCACCTGGACCGCGAAGGCCTCGTTGATCTCGAACAGGCCGATGTCCTCGATGGACAGGCCGGCGCGCTGCAGGGCCTTCTGGGTGGCGGGGACCGGGCCGATGCCCATGATCTCCGGCTCCACACCGGCGTACGCGAACGAGACCATCCGCATGCGGGCCGGCAGGCCCAGCTCGGCGGCCGTGTCCTCGGCGGCGAGCAGGCAGGACGCGGCGCCGTCGGTCAGCGGCGCGGCCGTGCCCGCGGTGACGCGGCCACCGGGTCGGAACGGGGTGGGGAGCTGGCCGATGGCCTCGACCGTGGTGCCGGGGCGCGGCGGCTCGTCGGCCGTCGCCAGTCCCCAGCCGTGCTCCGGGTCGCGCAGCGCGACGGGCACCAGGTCCAGGTCGATCTTGCCCGCGGCCAGCGCGGCGGCGAACTTGGCCTGGCTCGCGGCGCCGTAGGCGTCGGCGCGCTCGCGCGTCAGCGCGGGGAAGCGGTCGTGCAGGTTCTCGGCCGTGACGCCCATGTTGAGCGCGTCGGCGGCGACCAGCTGCTCGGACATGAATCGCGGGTTGGGGTCGGCGTCGAAGCCCATGGGGTGGTGACCCATGTGCTCGACACCGCCTGCCAGGACGACGTCGGCGGCGCCGACGCCGATCTGTGCGGCGACGTTGGTGACGGCCGTCATCGCGCCCGCGCACATGCGGTCGATGGCGTAGCCCGGGACCGTGCGCGGCAGGCCGGCGAGCACGCCGACCGTGCGTCCGAGCGTCAGACCCTGGTCGCCCTGCTGCGTGGTCGCGGCGATGGCCACCTCGTCGACCCGGCCCGGGTCGAGCGCGGGGTGCCGGCGCAGCAGCTCGCGGATCGTCTTGACGGACAGGTCGTCGGCGCGCGTGTGCGCGTACAGGCCGTCCTTGCGGGCGCGACCGAACGGGGTGCGGACCCCGTCGACGAAGACCACGCGGCGGACGCGCGGGGCGGGGGATGCGGTGGGCATCGGGACCTCCAGGGCGGGACGGCTGTGTCCTTGAGGTGCCGCGAGATGCGGCACCGCGACGGCCGACGCTACTCGGGACCAAGGTCCCACGCCAGCCGAAGTTACCGAAGAGTAACAACGTGTCCGGCCCTGCGGGAACGGGTATCGGGCAGTCTCAGGAAGTACGCCCGACGAGGGTCCGGACGACTCAGGCGAAAGCCTCGGCCAGGCGCGGCGCCACCAGCTCCACCTGCCAGGCGCGAGCACCGCCCGCGGCGAGGGTCGCGGCGATCGACGTCTGGTCCAGCAAGTCCGGCGGGGACCAGCACAGGCGGCGCAGCAGGTCGGGCTGCAGCAGGTTCTCGGTCGGCACGTCGTACTGCTGGGACAGCGCGGCGACGACTTCCCTCGCGGCCGTCAGCCGGGCGGCCGCGGCCGGGTCCTTGTCCGCCCATGCGCGCGGCGGCGGCGGAGCGTCGCTCTTGGGTCCGCGCACGGACGGCAGGTCGGAGTCGGGCAAGGTGAGGCCGCGGTCGATCGCGGACTGCCACAGCGTCGCTCGTCGCCGGGTGCCCTTGCCCGCGAACGCCGGCAGTGCGGTGAGCTGCGGCACCGAGCGCGGCAGGGCCTGGGCCGCGGCGACGATCGCGGAGTCGGGCAGCACACGGCCCGGCGAGATGTCGCGCTGGCGCGCGTTCGTATCGCGCGTGGTCCACAGCTCGCGCACGACCGCGAGCCGGCGGGCGTCGCGGATGGTGTGCAGACCCGAGACACGCCGCCACGGCTCGGCACGCGGCGGGGGCGGGGGAGCGGTGCGCACGGCCTCGAACTCCTGCGCCGCCCACTCGGCCTTGCCCGCGACGGCCAGGCGTTCGGCGAGGATCGAGCGCACCTCGACCAGGACCTCGACGTCGAGCGCGGCGTAGCGCAGCCAGTCCGACGGCAGCGGACGCGTCGACCAGTCGACCGCGGAGTGTTCCTTGGCCAGACCCAGGCCCAGCGTGTCGGCGACGACCGCCGCGAGACCGACGCGCTCCATGCCGAGCAGCCGAGCGCCCAGCTCGGTGTCGAAGACGCGGCTGGCCCGCATGCCCTGCTCGGCCAGGCCGGGCAGGTCCTGCGACGCGGCGTGCAGCACCCACTCGACGCCGACCAGCGCGTCGGACAGCGCCGACAGGTCGGGCAGGGCGATGGGATCGATGAGCGCGGTGCCCGCACCCTCGCGGCGCAGCTGGACCAGGTAGGTGCGCTGGCCGTAGCGGTACCCGGACGCCCGCTCGGCGTCGACGGCGACCGGACCGGTCCCCGCGCCGAAGGCCTCGACCACGGCGGCGAGCGCCTCTGGGGTCTCGACGACCGGCGGGATCCCCTCCGCCGGCTCGGTCAGGGGGGTGATCACGAGCTCCGGCGCCTCGCCCGGGGTCGGACCAGCGCCGGTCGTGGCGTTGCCGACCTCGTTCTCCATGGCCTCAACCGTAAGCGAGAACCCGCGCGCGGCTCCGCAGGCGCGAGCGGTGCGCCGTGGCAATCACCGAGACGTGCGTCTCAGCGCAGGATGCCGCCCCGGATCGAGATCGCGACCAGCTCGGCGCGGTCGCCCGTCCCGAACTTGCGCGAGATGCGCGCCAGGTGGCTCTTGACGGTGAGAGCTGACAGGCCCAGCTCCTCGCCGATCAGCCGGTTGCTGCGGCCGTCCGCGACGAGCTCGAGCACGCTGATCTCGCGCGCGGTGAGCTCGGGCAGCTCGGCCGGGGGAGGCGGCGGAGCCGGGAGCCGGACCAGGCTCGCCGTCGTCGTGCCGGCGACCGCCCCTCGCACGCCACCGGCGAGCAGGATGCCCAGCTCGGGCCGGCTCGCGCGCCGCGTCAGGACGACGACGCGGTGGCTGCCGCGGCGGCGCAGGTTCGTGACGAGGGCTGAGCCGTCACCGTCGGCCACCTCGCTCACGACCACGCACATCTGGTGCCCCGCCGGGCGGGCCGGAGCGTCGGCACGCAGGGTGCCGGGTCGGCGCACGACCTGAGGTCGCAGGGGCTCGATGCTCACAGCACGGTCATCGGCACCGGGGCGGTGCGACTTGAGAGCCGTCAGCGGCGTGTGGTCCTCAGTGTCGCGGCGCGAGCGGCACGACGCCCTCGGGGAGCGGGGGCAGGCCCGCCGCGGTGCACAGCAGCGTCGCCCAGGCGCGCAGGTGAGGGGCGAGATCCTCGTCGGCGGCCGTCCAGGACGCGCGGATCTCGAGCTCGGTCTGCTCCTGCCGAACGTCCAGCGAGCCGAAGCTCTGCGAGAGCACACGCGTCACGGTGCCCCCGGCCGCGAGCGGGTCCAGGTCGGCCGACGCGAGGGCGTCGGTGAACCACGACCAGGCGACCTCGGCGAGCAGGGGGTCCGTTCCGACCTCGGCCTCGAGCGTGGCGCGCACCAGCGTGACCAGGCGGAAGCTGCCCTCCCACGCCTCGTGCCCGGCCGGGTCGTACAGCACGACGAAGCGACCGGACGCGAGCTCGGCGGCGGACACCGACCGCCGCTCGGTGCGGACCTCCGCGGTGAGCGCGGCCGAGTACGGCGCGATCCGCGCGGGACCGGGCACCTCGTCGAGCACCACCTCAGGTCGCACCGCGACGCCGCGCAACGAGCGCAGCGAGCGCACGAACTCGGCGGGGACGTCCTGGGGGCCGGCGGTGGTCACGGGGTGGAGCGTACGGGCGACCGGTGCCGTCTTGCGGTCCGGCACGCCGCGTCGTGGCCCCGCTTCGAGCACTACGCTGATCGGGCACCCAGCACCCGGCTCCGCCGCGATCGTCGTGCGCGCACGCGCACCTCGACGACCTGTGGGGCCGACGAATCGAAGGAGCATCCCTCGCATGGCTGAAACGGCGACTGGAACGGCGCAGATCGGCGTCACCGGACTGGCGGTCATGGGCCGCAACCTGGCGCGCAACTTCGCGCGCAACGGGTTCACGGTCGCGATCCACAACCGCTCGTACGCCAAGACCCAGTCCCTGGTCGACGACCACGGAGACGAGGGCACGTTCGTCCCCTCGGAGTCGGTCGAGGACTTCGTCGCGTCGCTCGAGCGGCCGCGCAAGATCGTCGTCATGGTCAAGGCCGGTGGCCCCACCGACGCGGTGATCGACGAGCTGGTGCCGCTGCTCGACGAGGGCGACATCGTCGTCGACGCCGGCAACGCGCACTTCCCGGACACCATCCGGCGCGAGAACGCGCTGAGCGCCAAGGGACTGCACTTCGTCGGCTCCGGCGTCTCGGGCGGCGAGGAGGGCGCACTGCTGGGCCCGTCGATCATGCCGGGCGGCACCGCGAAGTCCTACGAGAGCCTGGGCCCGATCCTGGAGAAGATCTCCGCGAAGGTCGACGGCGTGCCGTGCTGCACGTACGTCGGGCCCGACGGCGCCGGACACTTCGTCAAGATGGTGCACAACGGCATCGAGTACGCCGACATGCAGCTCATCGCCGAGGCCTACGACCTGCTCAAGCAGGGCCTGGGCGCCTCCGCTGCGGAGATCGGGCAGATCTTCGCCGAGTGGAACACGGGCGACCTGGAGTCGTTCCTCATCGAGATCACCGCCGACGTGCTGCAGCACGTGGACGCCGCGACCGGGTCGGCGTTCGTCGACATCGTGCTCGACCAGGCCGAGCAGAAGGGCACGGGCCGCTGGACCGTGCAGAACGGTCTGGACCTGGGGGTGCCGATCACCGGCATCGCCGAGGCGACGTTCGCGCGCGCCCTGTCCGGTGGCACCGCTCAGCGCGAGGCTGCGGTCGGCGTGCTGCCCGCGCACACCACGCCGTGGGACGTCACGGACCGCGACGCGTTCATCGAGGACGTCCGCCTGGCGCTGTACGCCTCCAAGGTGGTCGCGTACTCGCAGGGCTTCGACCAGATCGCCGCCGCGTCGGCCGAGTTCGGCTGGGACATCGACCGCGGAGCCATGGCCCGCATCTGGCGCGGGGGCTGCATCATCCGCGCGCGCTTCCTCAACCGCATCACCGAGGCGTACGAGCGCGATGCGCACCTGCCGCTGCTGCTGGCCGACGAATACTTCACCGGTGCCGTCGGCAACGGCGTCGAGGCCTGGCGGCGCACCGTCGCGGGTGCGGCGCTGCACGGTGTCCCGACCCCGGCGTTCTCGTCGTCGCTCGCGTACTACGACGGCGTGCGGGCCGAGCGTCTGCCCGCCGCGCTGATCCAGGCGCAGCGCGACTTCTTCGGCGCCCACACCTACCGCCGCACCGACCGCGAGGGCACGTTCCACACCACGTGGTCCGGAGACCGCAGCGAGCAGGACGCGTGACGCAGCCGTCCGACGGGCTGCGGGGCGTCCCCCTGCAGCCCGTCATCCTCGGCGCCGACATCGGCGTCTACGCCCTGGCGCGCTCGTTCCACGAGGCGTACGGCGTGACGTCGATCGTCGTGGCCGGTGCCGCGCTCGGACCGGTCGCGCACTCGCGGATCGTCGAGCACGAGATCGTCGCCGACGGGCACGACGCACGCCAGCTCGTCGACCGGCTGCTGGCCGTGGCGCAGCGCCTGCCGGACCGCCGTCTGGTGCTCATGGCCAACTCCGACTGGCTCGTGCGCGTCGTCGTCGAGCACCGCACGGAGCTCGAGCCGTTCTACGTGGTGCCGTTCCTGTCCGCGGACCTGCTGGCCCGCATCTCGGACAAGGCGACGTTCGCGGAGATCTGCGCCGACCTGGACATCTCGGTGCCGCGCACGTTCGTGCAGACGTTCGGCGACGGGTCGCCCGACGTCGTCGTCGACCTGGAGTACCCGCTGATCGCGAAGGCGGCGAGCAGCGCGGACTACCAGGACGTCGAGTTCGCGGGCAAGAAGAAGGTGTTCGAGATCGCGACGCCCGACGAGCTCGTGTGGCTGTGGGGTGCGCTGCGCGAGGCCGGCTACCAGGGCCGGTTCGTGGTCCAGGAGCTGGTGCCGGGCGACGACACGCAGATGCGGTCGGTGACGGCGTACGTGGACAGCCGTGGGGTGACGACGCTGCTGTGCTCCGCGCACGTGCTGCTCGAGGAGCACACGCCGTCGGGGCTGGGGAACCCCGCCGCGATGTTCACCTATCGCGACGACGAGATGCTCGCGCAGGCCGCGCGCTTCCTGGAGGCGACCGGCTACCGGGGGTTCGCGAACTTCGACGTGAAGGTGGACCCGCGCACCGGGCAGTTCCGCTTCTTCGAGGTGAATCCCCGCATCGGGCGCAACAACTACTACGTGACCGCTGCCGGGGCCAACCCCATGCGGTTCGTGGTCGACGACCACGTGCACGGCCTGGCGGTCGAGCCCGTGGTGGTGGACACGTCGGTGCTCTATGCCGTCGTGCCGCACCGGTTGCTGCTGCGTTACGTGCTGGACCCGGCGCTGGCGGCACGCGTGCGGGGTCTCATCCGCGCGAAGAAGACGGCACACCCGCTGCGCTACCGGGCGGACCGCTCGCCGCGTCGGCGGGCGTACGTCTTCGCGGCGCTGGTCAACCAGGTGCGCAAGTTCCGCCGCTGGTACCCCGCGGTCACCGAGACCGGGTTCTAGCCCGAGCGCGACGAAGGCGCCGGGGACTCGTTCCCCGGCGCCTTCGTCGTACGGTTCGTTCAGCCCAGCTCGGACGTGCCCGAGTAGAGGTGCAGCACGGGGACCTGCAGCTCCTCGCGGGCCCGGCTGGCCCAGTCCTGGTGAAACGTGTCCTGCCAGGCGTGCGGGTAGGTGATCACGGCGATCTCGCGGGCGCCCTCCTCGACCCCGCGGCGGAGGGCGGGCAGCGGGTCGTCCTCGACGACCGTGCCGGTCGCCGCGCGGCCCGCGGCCTCGAACTCGGCGAGCGTGGCGGCCAGCCGCTCGGCGGCGGTCGCCTCGGCCTCCGGCTTGGAGGGTTCCTTGCCGATGAGGCGTCCGAACGCCTCCTTCAGCTCGCCCAGCCCCAGGTTGTCGACGATGGTCGGCAGCAGCGGCTGGTCGGAGTCCGCGGGGATCAGCACGCGGTACTCGAGCACCTCGCCCTCGTGCAGGGCGAGCAGGTGCTCGATGTCGACGGCGGCCAGCGTGTCCTCCGCGAGGACCAGGATGGTGTCGGTCACGCGTCGAGCCTAGACGCTGCGGCGCGCTCGTCCTGTCATCGGGCTGGCGGAGCACGGCGCCTCGCGAGCGATGCAGGGTCGGGACCTCGTGCTCACCCGTGCGGTTCCCCTAGGCTCCGGCGCAGGCGTCGACCTCGGGGGGCAAGGGTGAAGGCTGCGCGCACACGTCGGGTCGGGGCGCTCGTGGCGGTGGCAGCCGTCGGCACGACGTTCGTCGCGGCCTGCTCGTCGCCCCAGCCGTCGTACGACGGAGCTGCGTCGATCCTGGCCGATCGCGTCAACGGCTCGATGGCGAGCTACAGCAACGTGCCCACGACGATCGCCGAGGCGCTCCCGACCACGCGATACGTATCTGCCGTGAACGGCGACTCCGGCACGTTCAGCGACCTCGTCGTCACGGGGCGGTTCACGGGCTGGCAGCGCGGCGTCGCGACCGTGTGGCCTGCGGGCGGGGGCGACAGCGGGACGGAGGTCGACTGGGACGACGACGCCGCGGACACACGGACGATCCTCCTGACGTTCACGGTGGACTCGACGGTGGCCGCAGCCGAGGGGGTGTCTGCCGCCCGCGAGCTCACGGTGCGGGTGCCGCTGGACGGTGGCGTCCGACCGGGCGACGTCGGCGACGGGCTGACCGGTGCGGGTGAGACCGTCGTGTTCCTTCGCCACCCGAGCAATCCCTCGGTGGCCCGGTTGTGGAGCATCGCGGGCGACGGGGGATTTGTCGGCACCATCGACGACGCCGGGTCCGTGACGATGGGCGTCATCGAGCGTGCGGACGACACGAGCTGGCTGAGTGCACTCGTCCCCGACGTCGACGGTCTGACGATCGACGCGCTGCGTGACGACGCGATGCACCCGACCACCGTCAGCTTCGGCGGCTGACGCGTCGGATCATGCGCGCGCGACCTGCCAGCGGCCGAGCAGGGTGCCGTCGGCGTGCAGCAGGTGCCGGGCGACGAGGCGGCGCGGCGGGTCCAGCCAGTCGTCGGTGCGCAGGACGCGGGGAGCGGGGCCGCCGACGAGCAGCGGGCTCCAGGTCAGGCACAGCTCGTCGATCAGGTCCGCGGCGACGAGCTGGGCGAGCAGGCCCGGACCGCCCTCGGCCAGGACCCGGGTCAGCCCGCGCGCGGCCAGTGCGCTCAGGGCGGCGCCGAGGTCGACGTCGCGGCCGCTGCCCGTGGCGATCACGTGGTCGCCCCCGACGCGCCGGCGCAGCTCGGCCAGGTCCGGGCAGCCGGGCGTCGTGAGGACGAACGGCGGGCGGTCGGCATCGAGCAGCGCCGCCGGTACGGCTCCGCTGGCCGAGACGACGGCCAGCTCGAGCGGGTCGTGCAGACCGCGGCGGCGGCGCTCGGCGGCCAGGCTCGCGGGGACGTGGAGGGGCGTGTACCCCTCGTCGCGCGCGGTACCGGCCCCGACCACCACGACGTCGGCGAGCGCCCGCAGCACCTGGAAGATGCGGTTGTCGGCGGGGCCGTTGATCGAGCCACTGACGTCGTCGCGGCCGGTGCCCCCGCCGTCGACGGTGGACACCATGTTGGCGCGGACGTGTCGCGCCGGGGCGTCGTCGAACAGGGCGAGCAGCTCGGCCTCGTCGTCGCGCGGCTCGAACCTGCGGGCACGGTCGACGGGCAGGAGCAGGTCGAGGGCGGGGGAGTCGGTCACCCGGGTCACGGTAGCGGCGGTGTGCGCCGCGGACACGGCGACGGTGGCACGCGAGTGCTCGTCGTCGGTCGTGTTCTGCCTTTCTGCCGAATAGCGGCAGGAATGCAGAGCGCGACGGTCGGCGTCTGCCCGAGGCGGATCTGCTGCGGGCAGATCCGGGGTCTGCGGAGGTGCTGGGCGTGCGACGTTCGTCAGGTCGGCACCCACACCTGCACCTGGAGGACACCGTGCACCAGACGTTCGGCCGTACCGCCGCGCCACCCGTTCGCCCGTTCGACGACGACCTGTCGACACGACTCCTGCACCAACGCATCGTGGTGCTGGGGCAGGAGGTCGACGACGCGGTCGCCAACCGCATCTGCGCGCAGCTGCTGCTCCTGTCGGCCGAGGACCCGCGGCGCGACATCGCGCTGTACATCAACTCGCCCGGTGGCTCGATCAGCGCCGCTCTGGCGATGTACGACACCATGCGCCTCATCCCCAACGACGTCTCCACGCTGGCCATGGGGCTCGCCGCCAGTGCCGGGCAGTTCCTGCTCAGTGCGGGCACGCCCGGCAAGCGCTACGCGATGCGGCACGCCCGCGTGCTGATGCACCAGCCGTCGGGGGGCATCGGCGGCACGGCCGTGGACATCGCGATCCAGGCCCAGAACCTGGCCCACGTGAAGCGGACCATGCAGGAGCTGACCGCCGAGCACACGGGGCAGGACGTCGCGACGATCGAGCGCGACGCAGACCGCGACCGGTGGTTCACCGCGGCGGAGGCGCTGGAGTACGGGTTCGTCGACCGGGTGGTCGAGCACCTCGACGACGTGCGCCCCGATGCCGCGCGGAAGGTGGGGCTGTGATGAGCGGGCAATACACGATCCCCGTGGTCGTCGAGCAACGACCCCACGGCGAGCGCACCGCCGACGTCTACTCGCGGCTGCTGTCGGACCGGATCATCTTCCTCGGCACCGAGATCGACGACGGCGTGGCGAACGTGCTCCTCGCGCAGCTGCTGCACCTGGCCTCCGAGAGCCAGGAGTCGCCCATCCACCTCTACATCAACTCGCCCGGCGGCTCCATCACCGCGCTGCTCGCCGTCTACGACACCATCCGCTACATCAAGCCGCCGGTGGCGACGTTCTGCCTGGGCCAGGCGGCGTCCGCCGCGGCGGTGCTGCTGGCCGCCGGCACGCCGGGTCAGCGGCACGTGCTCGAGCACGCGCGGGTGCTGCTGCACCAGCCGTCCGGCGGGGGAGAGGGGACCGCGGCGGACCTGGAGATCCAGGCGCGCGAGATCCTGCGGATGCGCGAGCAGGTGGAGGAGATCCTGGCGCGGCACACGGGGCAGCCGGTCGAGAAGCTGCGCCTCGACACGGACCGGGACCTGATCCTCACGGCGGAGCAGGCCGTCGCCTACGGGGTCGCGGACCGCGTCGTCGCGACGCTGAAGGAGGTCCCCGCGGCGTGACGTGTCCGGCGGCGGCCGATGCTCGGCCGCCGCCGGCCCGGACGGGTGGAGCCGTGCTGGCGTGCGGCGGCACCGCGCGGCAGTGCGGGCTCAGGCCGCGAGCAGCAGCCCTGCCGCGGGGCCACCTGCGCGGTCCGTCGACGAGTGGAGCACGACGGGCGGCGTGCCGGCCGCGAGGTCGACGACGATCCGGCCCTCGGCCTGCGCGAGCTGCGCGTGCGCGGCGCCGACGAGGTCCACGAGCCGCATGCCGAGCGCCCGGCAGATGGCGACGAGCACCTCGGAGGACGCCTCCTTGCGGCCGCGCTCCACCTCGGACAGGTAGGCCAGCGACACACGAGCCTCGTCGGCGACGTCACGCAGCGTGCGTCCCTGCTGCTCGCGGCGCTCGCGCAGGATGCCGCCCATGAGATTCCGCAGCAGGGGTTGGGTGCGAACGAGCTCGATGGTCATCGGTGGCCTCCTGGTCCAGCACGGGCGACCGCCGCCCGCATAGCCACGCTAGCGCGGCACAGCATGCCGGACGGTCCCCGAACGTTCTGCCCTGAGCAGACAGCGCACCCTGACGCGGCGCCGTGTGCAGCGTTCTCAGCGCTGAGCGCTCACAACGCTGCACCCGAGCACGGTGTGCGGGGGTCAGGAAGGGGCGAGCGTCTCCGTCAGGGCGGCGACGTCGCCGACGACGACGACCGCCGGGTTCCCGACGCCCCGCTCCGCGGCGATCGCCGCGATCGTGGCCAGCGTTCCCGTCGTCGTGCGCTGCGTGGGGAGCGTGCCGTTCTCGACGACGGCCACCGGGGTGTGCGGGTCGCGGCCGTGCGCGACGAGCGCCGCGGCGTGGCCGGCGAGCTGAGCGACGCCCATGAGCAGGACCAACGTGCCCTCGAGCCGGGCGAGCGTCGCCCAGTCGGGCAGGGCGTCGTGCGCGGACAGCACCGTGAACTGGCGGGCCACGCCGCGGTGGGTCACCGGGATGCCGGCCGCGCCGGGGACCGCGATGGCGCTGGTGACGCCGGGCACGACCTCGACGGGGACGCCGGCCTCGAGGCACGCGGCGAGCTCCTCGCCGCCGCGGCCGAGCACGAACGGGTCGCCGCCCTTGAGGCGCACGACCCGCAGGCCGGCCTGGGCCCGTTCGACGAGCACCGCGTTGATCTGGGTCTGCGTCAGGGTGTGCGCGTGCGGGGACTTGCCCGCCTCGATGACCTCGACCGACGCGTCCAGCTCGGCGAGCAGCGCGCGCGGCGCGAGACGGTCGACGACGACGACGTCGGCCTCGGCCAGCGCCCGGCGCCCCCGGGTCGTGATGAGCCCCGGATCGCCCGGGCCGCCGCCGACGAGCGTGACGTGGCCGGACCCGGCGCGGTGGCGGCGCACGGGCAGTGCACCGGTGTCGAGCAGCAGCGCGATCGCCGAGCGCAAGGCGGTCGCCCGACGCGGGTCGCCACCGGCGGAGACGGCCACCGAGACGTCGCCGGAGCGGGCCACGGCCGCGCTCCAGGCGCTCGAGTCGGCGGCGGAGTCCGCGCGCACGCACCACAACCGCGCGGCGTGCGCGTCGGCTGCGACCTGGTCGTCCACCGCGCGGTCACCCGTCGCGGTGTGGACCAGCCAGGCGTCGTCGAGGTCGGTGCTGAGGTAGTCGCGCCGCACCCACGTCACCAGCGCGGAGGAGACCAGGTCGGCCAGGTCCTCGCAGATCGCGGGGGCGACCACCAGGACGTCGGCACCGTCGCCGGCGAGCACCAGGGCTCGTCGGGCCGCGACCGGACCCCCGCCGACGACGACGACGCGCCGTCCGGCGAGGTCCAGCCACAGCGGGTGCCGGTCGGTCATATCCCGGCCCCGGCCAACCAGTCGGAGTCGTTGCCCGCGGCCGGGTCCACCGGCACGAGCGCGTCGAGCAGCGTGCGTCCCACCATGCCGGCCGCGAGCGTCGCGCCGTCGGCCGGGTCGACGATCAGGAAGCCGCCCGTGCGTCGGTGCGTGGCGTACTCGTCGAGCGCGACCGGCTCGGCCAGCCGCAGCACGACGCGCCCGATGGCGTTCAGGCCCAGCGCGGACGGCGCCGCGTCGGACGAGGTGTCCGTCGCGTCCACGGCGTGCAGCGTGTCCGTGCCGCGCCACTCCTCGACGGTCAGGCTGTCGACGTCGAGCCGCGCGTTGACCTCGCGGAGCAGCGCCCGGACCGTGCGTGTGCCGATGCGGACGAACACGCGCTGGCCCAGGACCGACCGCTTCTCGGCGAGCCAGCACACCGTGCCGACCAGGTCCTGCCCGGTCTGCGCGGGCGCCGACGTGGGCACCAGCAGGTCCCCGCGGGAGATGTCGACGTCGTCCGCCAGGCGCAGCGTGACCGACAGCGGCGCGTGCGCCTCGTCGAGCGGTCCGTCGAACGTGTCGATGCCCACCACGCGGCTCGTCTTGCCCGACGGCAGGACGGTGAGCTCGTCGCCCACGCGGACCACGCCCGACGCGATGCGCCCCGCGTATCCCCGGTAGTCAGGGTGCTCGGCGTTGCGCGGGCGGATGACCACCTGCACGGGGAAGCGGAAGTCTTCCGTGCGCGGGTCGCGCAGCACGGGGACGGCCTCGAGGTGCTCGAGCAGCGTGGGACCGGAGTACCAGGGTGTGCGCGACGAGCGGTCCACGACGTTGTCGCCGTCGAGCGCGGACAGCGGCACCGCCACGACGTCCGTCAGGCCCAGACCCGTGGCATAGGACGTGAAGTCGTCGGCGATGGACCGGAACACGGCCTCGTCGAAGTCGACCAGGTCCATCTTGTTCACGGCCAGCACGACGTGCGGGACGCCCAGCAGCGCGGTGATCGTCGCGTGCCGGCGCGTCTGCTCCAGCACCCCCTTGCGCGCGTCGACGAGCACGATCGCGAGCTCGGCCGTCGAGGCGCCCGTCACCATGTTGCGCGTGTACTGCACGTGTCCCGGCGTGTCCGCCAGCACGAACGCGCGCGTCGCCGTGGAGAAGTAGCGGTACGCGACGTCGATCGTGATGCCCTGCTCGCGCTCGGCCCGCAGGCCGTCGGTGAGGAGCGCCAGGTCGACCTGCCCGCCGCCGCGCGCCGCGGTCGCCGCCTCGACGGCGGAGAGCTGGTCGGCCAGGACCGACTTCGTGTCGTAGAGCAGCCGACCGATCAGGGTCGACTTGCCGTCGTCCACCGAACCCGCGGTGGCCAGGCGCAGGAGGTCGCGCTGGGTGTGGTCGGTGGTCGTCGGCTCAGCACTCAACTGCTCAGCACCCATCAAAGACGTACCCATCAGAAGTAGCCCTCACGCTTGCGGTCCTCCATGGCGGCCTCGGAGGCCCGGTCGTCGGCGCGGGTGGCCCCGCGCTCGGTCAGACGGCTCGCGCCGACCTCGGCGATCACCTCGGGCACGGTCGCCGCCGTGGACTCCACGGCGCCCGTGCAGCTCATGTCGCCCACCGTGCGGTAGCGCACGCGGCGGACCTCGAGCGTCTCCGACGCCTTCGGGCCGCCCCACTCGCCGGGCGCCAACCACATGCCGTCGCGCAGGAACACCTCGCGGTCGTGGCTGTAGTAGATCGACGGCAGGTCGATCTCCTCGCGCTCGATGTAGCGCCACACGTCCAGCTCGGTCCAGTTGGACAGCGGGAAGACGCGCACGTGCTCACCGGGCTTGTGCCGACCGTTGTACAGGTCCCACAGCTCGGGCCGTTGGCGGCGCGGGTCCCACTGCCCGAACTCGTCGCGCAGGGAGAACATCCGCTCCTTGGCGCGCGCCTTCTCCTCGTCGCGCCGGCCGCCGCCGAACACCGCGTCGAACCGGTTGGCCGTGATGCCGTCCAGCAGCGGCACGGTCTGCAGCGGGTTGCGCGAGCCGTCGGGGCGCTCGACGACGCGGCCGTCGTCGATGGCGTCCTGCACGCTCGCGACCACGAGCCGCAGGCCGTAGCGCGCCACGACGTCGTCGCGGTACTCGATGACCTCGGGGAAGTTGTGCCCGGTGTCGACGTGCATGAGCGTGAACGGCACCGGCGCGGGCCAGAAGGCCTTGCGCGCCAGGTGCAGCATCACGATCGAGTCCTTGCCGCCGCTGAACAGCAGCACCGGTCGCTCGAACTCGCCCGCCACCTCACGCATGACGTGGATGGCCTCCGACTCCAGCGCGTCCAGCTGGGTCAGTGTCGTCGTCGTGCTGGTGGTCGTCATGTGTGCAGACCGCATTCCGTCTTGGAGGTACCGGACCAGCGTCCCGCGCGCGGGTCCTCGCCGGGCGCGACGGCCCGCGTGCACGGCTCGCAGCCGATCGAGGCGTAGCCGGCCTGGCGCAGCGGGTTGAGCACCACGTGCTCCGCCTCGACGAAGGCATCGACGTCGTCCTGCGTCCACGCGGCCAGGGGGTTGAGCTTGACCTTGTTCCGCTTCTCGTCCCAGCCGACGACCGTGATGTCCGTGCGGGTGGGGGCGTCCTCGCGGCGCATGCCGGTCACCCACGCCGAGTAGGGCGCGAGGCCGCGCTCGAGCGGCTCCACCTTGCGCATGGCGCAGCACAGGTTGGGGTCGCGGTCGTGCAGGCGCGGACCGTGCTCGGCGTCCTGCTGCTCGACCGTGGTCAGCGGCAGGACCGTGCGCAGCGAGATGTCCGTGAAGTCGGCGTAGTAGTCGCGCGTGCCCAGCGTCTCGGCGAAGTGGTAGCCGGTGTCCAGGAAGATGACGTCGACGCCCGGCACGGCCTGCGCCGCCAGGTGCACCAGCACCTCGTCGCCCATCGACGACGCGACGACCAGGTCCTTGCCGAACGTGCGGCCGGCCCACGCCAGGATCTCGCGCGGGTGCGCCCCCTCGAGGTCGCGGCCCGCCTGCTCGGCCAGCTCACGCAGGTCGAGGGCGCTCGTGTGCGTGTCCAGGACGGTCATGACGGGACCCCTTTCAGGCCGACGAACCGCAGGGCGAAGACGCGCGCGCACGAGCGGCACTCCCACTCGCCGTGCTTCTCGCCGGCGGGGACCAGGTCCTCGTCGGCGCAGAAGGGGCAGTAGTAGGGCACCGCGCGCTGGCCGGACTCGCTCATCGCAGGTCCTCCTCGGCGGCTCGCTGGGTCCACTGGGCGAACAGCTCGCCCTCGGTGCGCTGCTCGTCGAAGCGTCGGGTGACGCGCTCGATGTAGTCGGGCAGCTCCTCGGCAGGAACACGCAGGCCGCGCAGCGTCTTCCCGAGACCGCTGGTCAGGCCCAGGCCGCCGCCCAGGTGCACCTGGTAGCCGTCCTCGCCGCCCGCGAGCGCACCCTTGAGGCCGATGTCGGCCGTCTGGATGCGGGCGCACGAGTTGGGGCAGCCGTTGAGGTTGATGGTGATCGGCTGGTCGAACGTGGGCAGCCGGTCCTCGAGCTCGCCGACGAGCGCCGTGGCACGCGCCTTGGTCTCGACGATGGCGAGCTTGCAGAACTCGATGCCGGTGCACGCCATGGTGCCGCGGCGGAACGTGGAGGCGGACCGCACGGCGAGGCCCAGGTCCTCGAGCCCCTCGACGAGGGGGTCGACGCGGTCGGCCGCGACGTCGAGCACGACGAGCTTCTGCTCGACCGTCAGTCGCAGACGGTCGGACCCGGCGGTCTCCATGAGGTCGGCGATGCCCGTGAGGATGTCGCCGGAGATGCGGCCGACGGTCGGGGCGACGCCGACGTAGAACTGCCCGTCGGCCTGCGGGTGGACGCCCACGTGGTCACGGCGGCCGGTCGGCGGCGGGGGCGGCTCGGGCCCGTCGGGGAGCGTGAAGCCCAGGTACTCGCCCTCCAGCACCTCGCGGAACAGCTCCGGTCCCCAGTCCGCCACCAGGAACTTCAGGCGGGCGCGCGTACGCAGCCGGCGGTAGCCGTAGTCGCGGAAGATGCTGACCACGCCCACCCACACGTCGGGGATCTGCTCGAGCGTGACGAACGCGCCCAGCCTCACGCCCAGCTTGGGGTTGGTGGACAGCCCGCCGCCGACCCACAGGTCGAAACCGGGGCCGAGCTCGGGGTGGACGACACCGACGAACGCGACGTCGTTGATCTCGTGCGCGACGTCGTGGTGCGGCGAGCCGGAGATCGCGGTCTTGAACTTGCGCGGCAGGTTGGAGAAGCGCGGGTCGCCGATGTAGTTGTCGACGATCGCGCGCACGGCCGGCGTGCCGTCGATGATCTCGTCGGCCGCGACGCCGGCGACGGGGGAGCCGAGCACGACGCGCGGGCAGTCGCCGCACGCCTCCTGCGTGGACAGGCCCACGGCCTCGAGGCGGCGCCAGATCTCGGGCACGTCCTCGACGCGGATCCAGTGCAGCTGGATGTTCTGCCGGTCCGTCACGTCGGCGGTGCCGCGGCCGAACTCGACTGAGATGTCGGCGATCGTGCGCAGCTGCTCGAGCGAGAGGGCACCGCCGTCGCAGCGGACGCGCAGCATGAAGTACTCGTCGTCCAGCTCGTGCGGCTCGAGCGTGGCGGTCTTGCCGCCGTCGATCCCTGGCTTGCGCTGCGTGTACAGGCCCCACCAGCGCATCCGTCCGCGCAGGTCCTCGGGCGCGATCGAGGCGAAGCCCTCCTTCGAGTAGGTCTCCTCGATGCGGGCGCGCACGTTCAGCGCGTCGTCGTCCTGCTTGAACTGCTCGTTGCCGTTGAGGGCCTCACGCTGGTCGAAGGCCCACTGGCCTTCGTTGCGTGCTGCGGGTGGGGCGATCCGGGTCTGCGCCATGTGGCGCTACCTCCGAGGGGGGTTCGTGGACGTGCGGCTGCGCCTGGCACCCGGATGAACCGGGCGCTCGCATCGGGCGCGGACCGCGCGCCCTGATGGGGGGTGGGGGCGAGGTCAGATGCTCCGCAGACAGCGGCACATGCACATGCCGGCAGCCGCGTCGACGGCACAACAGTGCCGACACGCACGCTCGAACCCGGACGTCATCACCGGCACAGCCTGTCACGCGAACTGCCACCCGAGAACCAGGCTTCCGCATGATGAGATCCTCTGCTCGAAGTCTGGACTTTCGGTCGTTCGACGTAGGCTGGGCGATCGTGACTTCTGAGCAGGACGTGTCGGCGCCCCCCGCACCGGCGCCCGCCGTCGCGTCCCTCGTCGGCCGCCGACCGCAGGTCCCCACCGAGCGACTGCTGGCCGAGCTCGTGCCGCCGCGCCACTTCGCGCAGGCGTCGTTCGACTCCTACGTGCCCGACGCCGCGCACCCGTCGCAGGCCGCCACGGTCGCGCGACTGCGTTCCGCGGCCGACGAGGTCCGCGGCGGCGGCAAGGGTGGCCTGCTGCGGCGCCGGCGCCGGCCGGTGGCGGTCTACCTGGACGGCGGGTTCGGCGTCGGCAAGACCCACCTGCTCACCTCGCTCGCGCACGCCGTCGGCGACGCCGCGTACGGCACGTTCGTCGAGTACACCAACCTGGTGGGCGCGCTCGGGTTCCTCCCGACGGTCGAGGCGCTCGCGACCCGCCGCCTGGTCTGCATCGACGAGTTCGAGCTCGACGACCCGGGCGACACCGTCCTCATGTCGCGCCTGCTGCGTGAGCTCGCCGACCGGGGTGTGGCGCTCGCGGCGACGTCGAACACGCTGCCCGGCTCGTTGGGCGAGGGCCGGTTCGCGGCCGACGACTTCCTGCGTGAGATCCAGGCGCTGTCGGACCGGTTCGAGGTGCTGCGCGTCGACGGTGAGGACTTTCGGCACCGCTCGGTGGTCACGGACGCGGACGGCCTGCCGCAGGACGTCGTGGTCGCCGGCGTCGACGGGCGCGCCGACGCGACGCTCGACGACTTCGGTGCCCTGCTCGACCACCTGGCGACCGTCCACCCGAGCCGCTACGGCGCCCTGCTGGACGGCGTCGGCCTCGTCGGGCTCACCGGCGTGCACGCGGTCCCGACGCAGGACGTCGCGCTGCGCCTCGTGGTGCTCGTCGACCGGCTCTACGACCGTGACGTGCCCGTGCTGCTGGGCGGCGCGGGGGAGCGGGCGCTGTTCTCCGACGAGATGCTGGCCGGCGGCTACCGCAAGAAGTACTACCGCGCGCTGTCGCGGCTGGGTTCGCTCGCCGCCGACGGGCAGGCCCTCCTCGCCGGATAGCGTGGTCGCCATGACGAACCTCGACGGGTACGTGGCGGGCATGACGTGGGGCTGGACCGGGGTGCGGGGCACGTGGGGCGGCGCCGCGGCGGGGCGGTCGATGGAGCTCATGGTCGAACGGCTGGGCGTGACGTGGACGGCGATCACGTTCGGCGCCCTGCAGGACACCGCGCAGTCGACGCAGATCCACTTCCGTGACGAGCCGACGGTCACCGACGACGAGGTGCGCTGGGCGATCCGCGCTGCGAAGGACCGGGGCCTGAAGGTTGTGCTCAAGCCCGTCGTCAACGTCGCCGACGGCACGCGGCGCGCCCACATCAACTTCTTCGACGTCGACGTCCCGCCTGAGCCGAAGTGGTCGCAGTGGTTCGCGTCGTACACCGAGTTCGTCGTCCACCACGCCCGCATCGCGGCCGACGAGGGCGTCGAGATGCTCTGCATCGGCTGCGAGATGGTGCAGAGCGACCGCCGGGCCGACGAGTGGCGCGCGCTGGTCGCCGCCGTGCGCGAGGTCTACGACGGGCTGGTGACCTACAACTGCGACAAGTACCAGGAGGACCACGTCACCTGGTGGGACGCCGTCGACGTCATCTCGTCGTCCGGCTACTACCCGGCGGGGGACTGGGAGAACCAGCTCGACCGGATCGAGCCCGTCGTCGCCGCGTTCGGCAAGCCGTTCTTCTTCATGGAGGCCGGCTGCCCCAGCCGCGTCGGCTCGCCGGACCTGCCCAACGACTGGAACCTCGCGGGTGAGGCGTCGCAGCAGGCGCAGGTCGAGTGGTACGACGCGGCGTTCACCGCGTGCGCCAGCCAGCCGTGGGTGCGGGGATTCATGCTCTGGGACTGGCCGGCCCGCCTGTACGACGAGGCCGACGCGGCGACGAACGACGACTACTGCATGTTCGGCAAGGCCGCCGAGGCGACCGTGCGCGAGGGGTTCGCCCGGGCCGTCGGGAGCTGAGGCTCGGCTCCCGACGGCACTCGACGGCACAGCTCTACTGCCAGAACCCCGCGACGCTCGCAGCCAGGTCGTGCCCCTGGTCGTGCCCCGCGCGAGCGGCGTCGGGCCGGAGCGACAGATCCATGCCGCGCTCGCCGAACAGGTGCTCGGCGTCCGGCGTGGGGAACACCGTGAGCACGTCGCTGCCGTCCGCGCGCAGGGCGTCGACCTGCGTCTGCAGGTGCGTGCCCCAGGCGAACGGGTGCAACGACCTGCCCCCGAAAGGCGACAGCACGAGCACGCGGGCCGCGCGTGTGGCGAGGTCCGCGTTCTCCGCGTTGGCCCGGTAACCGCCGTCGATGTAGAGCTCGTCGCCGATCCGGTACGGCAACCCGCTCGAACAGCTGGCGGCGACGGCGTCGACCACGTCGACGCCGCTGTCGCGGTCGAACGTGACGGGCTGACCGCTGCGGGCGTCGACGGCCGTGATGAGCACGCGCCGCTCCGGCCACCGCGCGCCGGGCAGCCGCGCGGCGACGGTCGAGCGCCACCGCGGCGACCAGGTCCCGTCCGCGCTCGCGTCGAGCTCGAGCGCCGCGGCGCCCATCCGGCGGCGGAAGTCGGTGAGGTCCGACGAGTCCGCGATGGTCGCCCGCAGCCGCTGCAGCTGGTCGGGCACGGGTCGGCCCGGGTTCGGGCGTGGGCCGGGTGCACCGGTCGGTCGGTGCCGGTCCGGTGCGGTGAGGGCAGCCGCGTACAGCTCGGGCAGGGCGGTGCCGACGATCTGGGCGGCTGCGGTCGATCCGGCGGAGGTGCCGATCGTCAGACCGGCGGCCGTCACGTCGACGCCGGCCTCCGCCAGGCCGGCCAGGAGGCCGATCAACCAGGCGTTGCCGGTCGACCCGCCTCCGCCGAGGACGAGGGCCCGCTCGGGAGCGGGTGAGGAAGATGAGGAGCTCATGCCGATCGCCTCTCGCGATGGGTGGTTCGGCGCTCCCGGTCGGCTGCGTCAGCCGTGGATCGTGGACTTCGGGGGAGCGCCTGTGATGGACACTGCGTGCATCGGGCTCACCTCCTCCGGTCGGATCACGATCGTGGCGACGCTACCACCCACCTCGTCGCACCTCGCACCCTTTTCCCGGCGCCCCGTCCCGGGCTCGGTGCTCAGCCCAGCGGGAGGATCTCGTCGGTCAGGTGGTTCGGGGTGCCGAACCGGTGGGCGGTGATGCTGACGGCCTGCTCGCGCAGGAACGGGAGCAGCTCGACCCGACCGGACTCGGTCGCCTCGTGGTCCCACACGGCGACGTCCGGGCGGCCGCCGGTCGCCTCGACGAGCGACGACGCGGGTGCGCCCAGGAGTCGGACGCGGCCGCCGGCCAGGGCGCCGACGCGGGTCTGCCACGCGGCCTCGTCCTCGACGTGGAACTCGTCGGCCACGGCCCTGACGGCATCGGCCAGCTCGCGGGGAAGCACGACGGCGGACGAGACGACGATCCGTACGCGGGCCGCCGACGCCGCGGCGACGACACGGGCGAGCGCCGCCGCGGCACGGTCGGCGAGCCGCACGAGCACCGGGTCGCCGTAGGGCAGGTGCCGCAGCACGTTGCGCTCGGCCGCGAGCCCCGTGACGTCGTCGGCGGCGAAGCGCGTCGCGAGCGCGTGGGCGTCGCTGCGCGCGCCACGCTCGACGAAGGCGCTGTCGTGGTCGTCGAGCGAGGCGAAGCCGGCCGTCACGACCGCGAGGGCGCCCGGATCGAGGATCGGCGAGCCGTCCTGCGCCGGTGCGGGCGACCACGTGCCCAGGCCGTCGAGGTAGCTGGGGCCACCCGCCTTGGTGCCCGGTCCGACCGCCGAGCGCTTCCAGCCGCCGAACGGCTGGCGGCGCACGATCGCGCCCGTGATGCCGCGGTTCACGTAGAGGTTGCCGGCCTGGATCGAGCCGAGCCACGTGTCGATCTCCGCCGGGTCCAGCGCGTGCAGCCCGGCCGTGAGGCCGTAGTCGACGTCGTTCGCGACGGCGATCGCCTCGGGCAGGTCGTCGGCCGTCATGACGGACAGCACCGGGCCGAAGTACTCGGTGAGGTGCGACGGTGCGCCACGACGGACGCCCGTCCGTACGCCCGGGCTCCACAGGCGGCCGGTGTCGTCGAGGCGGCGCGGCTCGAGCGCCCAGCGCTCGCCGGGCGCCAGGCGGGTCAGGCCGTCGAGCAGCTTGCCGGCCGCGGGCTCGATGACCGGGCCGACCTGCGTGCGCGGGTCGTCGGGATAGCCGACGACGAGCGAGGAGGCCGCGTCGAGGAGCTGGTCGTGGAAGCGTCGCGACCGGGCCACGGAGCCGACCAGGATGACGAGCGACGCTGCCGAGCACTTCTGCCCGGCGTGCCCGAAGGCGGAGGCCACGACGTCCTTGACCGCCAGGTCCAGGTCTGCGCTCGGCGTCACGATGATCGCGTTCTTTCCGCTCGTCTCGGCCAGCAGCGGCAGGTCGGGGCGGAACTCGCGGAAGAGGGCGGCGGTCTCGTAGGCACCGGTGAGGATCACGCGGTCCACGCCCGGGTGGGCGACGAGCTCGCGGCCCAGGTCCTGCTCGTCGACCTGCACCAGGCGGAGCACGTCGCGCGGGACGCCGGCCCCCCACAAGACGTCGGCCAGCACGGCGCCGCACCGCTCCGCCGGGCCGGCGGGCTTGAGGACGACGGCGGAGCCGCTGGCCAGCGCCGCGAGCGTCGAGCCGGCCGGGATCGCGACCGGGAAGTTCCACGGCGGCGTCACCAGCGTGAGCCGCGCGGGGGAGAACCGGGCGCCGTCCACGTGCTCGAGGTCGCGGGCCAGCTCGGCGTAGTAGTGCGCGAAGTCGATGGCCTCGCTCACCTCCGGGTCGCCCTGGTCGATCGTCTTGCCCGTCTCCGACGCCATCACCTCGAGCAGCTCGCCGCGGCGCGCCTCCAGGGCGTCGCCGGCGCGGTGCAGGACGGCCGCGCGCTCGTCCGCGGGCAGCGCGGCCCACGCGACGGCCGCCGCGCGGGCACCCTCGACGGTCTTGTCGACCTGCGCGGCCGACGTCAGGCGCGCGGCGTCGATGACGTCCACCCCCAGCGTCGAGGACGCCACGCGGGCGAGCACGTGCCCGGCCCAGGCGCGGTTGGTCGCGACGGCGGGGTCCGTGTCCGGGGTGCTGGCGAACCGCCCCGGGCCCGGGGTCGCGGCGCCGGCAGCGAAACGCTCGCCCGTGCGGTGGGTGCTCGGCACGTCCTCGTCGAGCGCGGCGACGGAAGCCAGGAAGCGGTCCCGCTCGCGGGCGAAGAGCTCCGGGTCGGCGTCGAGCTGGAAGACCGCGGACATGAAGTTGTCGCTGGACGCGCCCTCCTCGAGGCGCCGGATCAGGTAGGCGATCGCGACGTCGAACTCGCTGGGGGCCACGACGGGCGTGTAGAGCAGGAGGCCGCCGACCTCCCGCCGCACCACCTCGGCCTGCCCGGGCGCCATCCCGAGCAGCATCTCGAACTCGACCGCGTCGCGGACGCCGCGCCGGCCGGCCAGCTGCCACGCCCACGCGACGTCGAACAGGTTGTGACCCGCGACGCCGAGCCGCACGTTGGCGGCGCGCTCGGGGTGCAGGGCGTAGTCCAGGACGCGCTTGTACTGGGAGTCGGACTCGCGCTTGGAGTGCCAGGTCGCCAGCGGCCAGCCGTGCACGTCGGCCTCGACGTGCTCCATCGGCAGGTTGGCCCCCTTGACGAGCCGAACCTTGATCGCGGCGCCCCCACGAGCCCGGCGGGCCGCGGCCCACGTCTGCAGCCGCTGCATGGCGGCGAGCGAGTCGGGCAGGTAGGCCTGCAGGACGATCCCGGCCTCGAGCCCGAGCAGCTCACGCTGGTCGAGCAGGCGTGTGAACACCTCGATCGTGACGTCGAGGTCCTTGTACTCCTCCATGTCCAGGTTGATGAACTTGGGGGTGGGGGACGCGGCGGCGTACCGGTAGAGCGGCTCGAGCTGCTCGACCGTGTGCTCGACGGCGGCGTCGAACGCCCACGGGTTGTGCGGCGCGACGGTCGAGGAGACCTTGATGGAGACGTAGTCGACATCGTCGCGCGCGAGCAGGCGGCGCGTGCCCGCGAGGCGGCGCTCGGCCTCGTGCTGCCCCAGGACGGCCTCGCCCAGCAGGTTGATGTTGAGCCGCACGCCGGGACGTCGCAGGCGGGAGACGGAGCGGCCCAGCCGGCGGTCGGTCGCGTCGACGACCAGGTGCCCGACGAGGTGTCGCAGGACGCGGCGAGCGGCGGGGACGACGAGCTGCGGGGCCACGACGGAGACGACGCCGCCGACGCGCAGCAGGGTGCGCTGGACCGGCGTGAGGAAGCCCGGGCAGTGGCGGGCCAGCGCGCGCAGCCGGCGTGCGGCGACGTGCACGTCCTCCGGACGGACGACGCCGTCGACGAAACCGACGACGAAGTCGAGCCCGTCCGGGTCCTCGAGGGCAGCGGCGAGCTGCGCCGCGGAGCCGTCCGCGGGGTGCGCGGCCGCCTCGGTCAGCCAGCGTTCGACGAGGGCGACGGCCTCGGCCGCGAGCGCGGGGTCCGTGGCGTCGGTGGTGACGGGGTGGCTGAGCGACGAGGGGGGAGTCATGATGCCGGCGGTTCCTTCGATCACGTGCCCGCGCGCGGGCAGCGAGGCATCGGATCACCCCGCTCCGGCCAGTATGCGACCGGCGCAGTCGTCAGGTACAGCGATGAATCAGGCACCATATGCGTCAGCAAAACTGATCAATAGACGCCCGGGCCGACGTTACTCCGGCGGGGCCGCCGCCGGCGTCAGGACTGTCACCGACGGGGCTCGCACGTGCAGGACGTCGGGCGACGGCCGGACCGGCTCACCCCAGGACGCCGCGACGACGAGCTCGTCGCCGCCGGGCACGGCGACCTGCGCATCGTCGTCTCCCAGCGCCAGGACCACGCGCGCACGGCCGCGGCGCAGCACGAGCACGCCGTGCCACGGCCCGTCCGCCTCGTCCGGCCCGTCCCACGTCAGGTCGGTCGCCGCCAGGTCACCGGACGCCAGGTCCGGGACCGAGCGGCGCAGCCCGACGAGCAGCCGGTACCAGTCGCGCAGCGCCGCGCGCTCGGGGTCGTCGACCTCGCCGCGGTCGAGGCGACTGTCCTCGAACGTGGACCGCGCGCCCGGATCGGGCATCTGCGCGTCCGGTCCGTACAGCGCGGCCCACCCGTGCCCGCCGAACTCGCCGCGCCTGCCCTCGCGCACGGCCCGGGCGAGCTCGGGGTCGGGGTGGTCGGCGAAGTACTGCCACCGGGTGCGCGCACCCCACTCCTCACCCATGAACAGCATCGGCGTGAAGGGGGAGAGCAGCAGCAGTGCGGCCTCGACCGCCAGCGCACCGACCGGCAGGCGTTCGGAGGGGCGGTCGCCCAGGCCACGGTTGCCCACCTGGTCGTGGTTCTGCACGCTCACGACGAAGCGATGGCCGTCGGTGCCCGCCGGGACGGGCGCCCCCCACGGCACGCCGCGGAACGTCGACAGGGTCCCGTCGTGGACGAAAGCACCGGTCAGGGCCTTGCGGAGGGTCGGTGCCGAGCCGAAGTCGACGTAGTAGCCGTGCCGCTCGCCGGTCACGAGGGCGTGGATCGCGTGGTGGACGTCGTCGGCCCACTGCCCGGTCATGCCCCAGCCACCGTCCGTCGTGGCGGCGACGCTGACGGGGTCGTTGAGGTCGGTCTCCGCGACGAGCGACAGCGGCCGCCCCAGTGCGTCCGACAGGGCCGCGACCTCGTCGGACAGCTGGGCCAGCACGTGGGTGGCGGAGTCGTCCCGCAGTTCGTGGACTGCATCGAGGCGCAGGGCGTCGACGCAGAAGTCGGTGAACCAGCGCAACGCGGAGTCGACCACCCAGCGGCGCACCTCGTGCGAGCCGTCGGCGTCGAGGTTGACGGCGTCGCCCCACGGCGTCTGGTGCGTCGACGTGAAGTACGGCCCGAAGGTCGACAGGTAGTTGCCGGACGGGCCCAGGTGGTTATGCACGACGTCGAGGCACACGCCCAGGCCGCGGGCGTGGGCCTCGTCGACGAAGTGCTGCAGCGCGGCGGGGCCGCCGTAGACCTCGTGCACCCCGTACGGGTCGACCCCGTCGTAGCCCCAGCCGAACTCCCCGTCGAAGGGGGCGAGCGGCAGCAGCTCGACGACGTCGACGCCCAGCGAGACCAGCTCGTCCAGGTGCTCGACCGCTTCCCCGAGCGTCCCCTGCGCCGTGAACGCCCCGACGTGCAGCTCGTACAGGACGTGCCCGCGCACGTCGATCCCGGCCCAGCTCGAGCGCCACGCGTACCGGTCCGGGTCGAAGACGCGGCTCGCCGCGTGCACCCCGTGCGGCTGCCAGGCGCTGCGCGGGTCGGGCCGCGCCTCACCGCCGTCCACGCTGAACGCGTAGTCGGTGCCGTGCGGCAGGTCGACGTCGTGCGCCCACCAACCACCACCGTCGGCGACCAGCGCGCGCCGCTCGTCGGCCAGGACCACGTCCACGCGCGTCGCGCCCGGCGCCCACACGCGGGGCAGCATCAGAACACCTCCCGCACCAGCAGGGCGACGGGCAGGCGGTCCAGCAGGTCGGCCACCGGGACCACTCCGCCGTCGACCACCCGGTCGGTGAGCACGTCGTGCCAGCTCCCCTCCGGCAGCGCGACGGTGTGCTCACCCCAGCCGCCCAGGCGTTCGAGGGCGGCGCCCAAGCGGGTCGCGACGACGGCCACGCGCGGCTCGCCATCGACCGTGCGGGCGAACGTCAGGGCGTTGCCCGCGGAGTGCGCGAGCGGCAGGAACCCGGCGCCCGGCCCCACGAACGCCTCAGCCAGGTCGCGGCGCACCCGCAGCGCCCGGGACGTGACCAGCAGCTTCTCGTCGTCCAGGTCCCGCGGGCCGGCACCGTCGTCCAGCCGCTCCAGGCGGGCGGCGAGCGCGGCCACCTCGACCGGACGCCGGTTGTCGGGGTCCACCAGCGCGACGGCCGTCGCCTCGGTGCCCTGGTAGACGTCGGCGACGCCCGGCAGGGTGAGCTGGACCAGCTTGGTGCCCAGCGTCGCCGCCCGCACCGCGGTGCGCGTCCGGGCCTCCCACGCGGTGAACAGGTCGACGACGGCCTCGTCGGCGACCGCGTTGCGGGCCAGGTCGAGGACGGCCGCCTCGTACTCCTCGTCGGGCGCCGTCCACGTGGTCCTGTCCTTCGCCTCGCGCATCGCCTTGACCAGGTACTGCTCGAGGCGCTCGACCGCGAGCGGCCCGTCGGCAGCCCACGTGCCCGCCAGGGTCTGCCACAGCAGGTACTCGGTGCGGCCGTCCACCAGGCCGCTGCGGTACCGGACGGATGCGGCACGCAGGTCGCGCACGAGCGCCGACCACTCGCGCGGCAGCTCGCTCAGCACGCCCATCCGGGTGCGGGTGTCCTCGCTGCGCTTGGTGTCGTGGGTCGACAGCGTCGTCATGCCGTAGGGCGCGGTGTGCTGCGCGCGCGCGGCCCACGCCATGAGCTCGGTGGGCGTCAGCGCGAAGCGCTCGGGCGCCCCGCCCACCTCGCACAGCGCGGACAGGTGCGTCCAGCGGTAGAACGTCGTGTCCTCGACGCCCTTGGCCATCACCGCGCCGCACGTCTGCTGGAACCGGACGACGAGCTCGTCGCGCCGGTGCCCGCGGGTCCGCCCCGCGCTGCCGACCTCGCGGCCCAGCAGCAGGTCGACCAGCACGTCCATGGTCGCGCCACGCTCCGGGCTCAGGTGGGCGCGCGCCTCGTCGGCCGCCGACGTCAGGACCTCGATCTCCTGGGCGCGCGGCGTCTGACCCGGCACCACGTAGGCGCGGTAGCGGTCGAACGCGACCAGCAGCTCGATCAGGCAGTCCTCGAGCGCCCGGAACGTGTGGTCACGCAGGCGCAGGTCGTCGCGGCAGATGTCCGCGGCGAGCGACGTGAGGCGGTGCACCTCGGCGTACAGCGGACCGTCGACGATCTCGCGCTTGGCCCGGTTGGCCATGTCCTCGAAGCCGTCCGAGGCGTCGCCGGTGACGCGGTGCATGAGCCCGGCCAGGTCGGCCGCACCGCCCGGGTCGACGAACGTCTGCTGCACCCGCCACAACGCCTCGTACCCCGTGCTGCCCGCCGTGTCCCAGTCGCCGGGCAGCTCCTCGTCGCGCTCCAGGATCTTCTCGACGACCACCCATGTCCCGTCGCTGTGCTCCCGCAGCCGGGCCAGGTAGCCGGCCGGGTCGGCCAGGCCGTCGGGGTGGTCGATGCGCAGGCCGTCGATCGTGCCGTCGCGCAGCAGGTCCAGGACGAGCGCGTGCGTCGCGTCGAAGACCTCCGGGTCCTCGACGCGGATCGCCACCAGGGTGCCGACGTCGAAGAAGCGGCGGTAGTTGAGCTCCTCGTCGGCCACCCGCCAGTACGCCAGCCGGTAGTGCTGGCGCTCGACCAGCTCGGCCAGTCCCAGCGCCTCCGTGCCGGGGCGGATGGGGAACACGTGGTCGAAGTACCGCAGCACGGGCGTCACGCCGAGGCCGGGTATCTCGACCTCGTCGCGCGTGATCTGCCCTTCCGCCAGGACCGTCCCGATGCGGTCACCGAGCACGGGCGCCAGCAGCGCCCCGTCACCGGCCGACCAGTCGACGTCGAACCAGTGCGCGTACGGCGACTCCGGCCCCTGCGCCATCACCGACCACAGCGGCGCGTTGTGCCACACGGGCGTGGGGACCGCCATGTGGTTGGGCACGATGTCGAGGACCAGGCCCAGGCCGTGGGCGTGCGCCGCGCCGGCGAGGCGGCGAAGGCCGTCGATGCCGCCGAGCACGGGGGAGACCTCGTCGTGGTCGACGACGTCGTACCCGTGCGTGGAGCCCGGTGCGGCCGTCAGGATCGGTGACAGGTACACGTGCGTCACCCCGAGCAGGGCGAGGTACGGCACCCGCGCCGCGACGTCGTCGAACGTGAGGTCCGCGCCCAGCTGGACGCGGTAGGTGCTGACGGGCACCGGCCGGCCCGCCGCGGGGATGCGGCGGGACGCGACCGTCCACTGCTCGGTCATGCGTTCTTCGAGTTCTTGGCGCGGCTGCGGCGCTGGGGCTTGTCCGCAGGCTTCCCGTCGGCCGGCTGCTCGTCGGTCGCGGCCTCGTCGCCCGGCGCGGTACCGACCGTGCGGTGCTCGGGGTTCTGCTTGGCGGCCCGCTCCGACTCCCGCGCGGCGGCCGCGAGGGCACCCGACGAGTACGACGGCACCGGCTCGACCGGGGGACGCGTCAGCACGACGACGGAGCTCCGGGCCAGCGTCACCTCGCTGCCGGCCTCGGCCGTCGCGCCGATCGGCACCTGCGAGTCGGTGTCCAGCACCGCGGTCCACGTCTGCCCGTACTCCGCGTCGGGCAGCGTGAACGTCGCCGGCTCCGGCTGGCCGTTGAAGAGCACCAGGAACGAGTCGTCGACGATCTGCTCGCCGCGCAGGTCGGGCTCGGCGATCGCGTCGCCGTTGAGGAACACCTGGACCGCCCGGGCCTGGCTGTTCTGCCAGGCGTCGTCCTCCATGTGCGTGCCGCCCGGGTTGAGCCACGCGATGTCGCGCAGCTCGGACTCCCCGCCGTGCTCGGGCGAGCCGGCGAAGAACCGGCGGCGCCGGAACACCGGGTGCTCGCGGCGCAGGCGCACGACCTCCCGGGTGAACTCGAGCATCGTCGTCTGCGCGTCGCCCAGGTCCCAGTCCATCCACGACAGCTCGCTGTCCTGGCAGTACACGTTGTTGTTGCCCTGCTGGGTCCGGCCGATCTCGTCGCCGTGGGCGATCATCGGGATGCCCTGCGACAGCATCATCGTGGCCATGAAGTTGCGCTGCTGACGCCCGCGGAGCTTGAGGATCTCCGGGTCGTCCGTCGGTCCCTCCGCGCCGCAGTTCCACGAGCGGTTGAAGCTCTCGCCGTCGCGGTTGCCCTCGCCGTTGGCCTCGTTGTGCTTCTCGTTGTAGGAGACGAGGTCGGCCAGCGTGAACCCGTCGTGCGCGACCACGAAGTTCACGCTCGCGATGGGCCGGCGTCCCGTGTGCTCGTAGAGGTCCGACGAGCCCGACAGGCGGCTGGCGAACTCGCCGAGCGTGGAGGGCTCGCCGCGCCAGAAGTCGCGCACGGTGTCGCGGTACTTGCCGTTCCACTCCGACCACAGCGGCGGGAAGCCGCCCACCTGGTAGCCGCCGTCGCCGATGTCCCAGGGCTCCGCGATGAGCTTGACCTGGCTGACGATCGGGTCCTGGTGCACCAGGTCGAAGAACGCCGAGAGCCGGTCGACCTCGTGGAACTGCCGGGCCAGCGTCGCGGCCAGATCGAAGCGGAAGCCGTCGACGTGCATCTCCGTGACCCAGTACCGCAGCGAGTCCATGATCAGCTGCAGCACGTGCGGGGAGCGCATGAGCAGCGAGTTCCCGGTGCCGGTCGTGTCGAAGTAGTGCGACAGGTCCTCGTCGACGAGCCGGTAGTAGTTGGCGTTGTCGATCCCGCGGAAGCTGATGGTCGGGCCCATGTGGTTGCCCTCGGCGGTGTGGTTGTAGACCACGTCGAGGATGACCTCGATGTCCGCCGCGTGCAGCTCCTTGACCATCGCCTTGAACTCCTGCACCTGCTGGCCGGGGAGCTTGAAGGCCGAGTAGGCGTTGTGCGGGGCGAAGAACCCGATCGTGTTGTAGCCCCAGTAGTTGGACAGCCCCTGCTCGCGCAGGTGGGTGTCGTCGACGAACTGGTGGACCGGCATGAGCTCGACGGCCGTGACACCCAGCGCCTTGAGGTGCGCGATGACCGCCGGGTGCGCCATGCCCGCGTAGGTGCCGCGCAGCTCCTCGGGCACGGCCGGGTGCTGCTGCGTCAGACCCTTGACGTGCGCCTCGTAGACGACCGACTCGTGGTACTCGTGGCGCGGTGCACGGTCCTGGCCCCAGTCGAAGTACGGGTTGATGACGACCGAGGTCATGGTGTGGCCCGCGGAGTCGTCGTCGTTGCGCGCGTCGTTGTCGTCGAACTGGTAGCTGAACAGCGACGCGTCGCCGTCGATCTGACCGTCGATGGCCTTCGCGTACGGGTCCAGCAGCAGCTTGGCCGGGTTGCAGCGGTGCCCCGCGGCCGGGTCGTACGGGCCGTGCACGCGGAACCCGTAGCGCTGCCCCGGCTGCACGGCAGGCAGGTAGCCGTGCCAGACGAACGCGTCGACCTCCGGCAGGTCGACACGCGTCTCGGTGCCGTCCTCGTCGAACAGGCACAGCTCCACGCGGTCGGCGACCTCGGAGAAGAGCGCGAAGTTCGTACCGCTTCCGCTGTACGTCGCGCCGAGCGGGTAGGGGCGTCCAGGCCAGATCAACATGGGCCAAGGGTGCCAGCCCCATGTTTCCGGCGCCCGCCCAGTGCGTGCCCGGACCGGGTGATGACCGACACGGCGCCCGCGGTTGCGGAACCGGCCGCGACCTGGTGCGCTGCCAGACAGCGCGCCCGTGCGGGGCGCCGGCGAAGGGCGGGGCCGTGGCAGGACGCGTGGTGGTGGTCGGCGGGGGACTGGCGGGGGCGAAGACGGTCGAGGCGCTGCGCGACGGCGGGCACGACGGCGGCATCGTGCTCCTCGAGGCCGGCGACGAGCTGCCCTACGAGCGGCCACCGCTGTCCAAGGGCTACCTGCAGGGGTCCGACGAGCGCGACTCCGTCTTCGTGCACGACGCCGACTGGTACGCCGACCAGGACGTCGAGCTCCACCTCGACGTGCAGGCCACCGCGCTCGACCTCGCCGGACGCGACGTCATCGACACGTCCGGGACCCGGCACGGCTTCACCCACGTGGTCCTGGCCACCGGCAGCGCGCCTCGCGGCCTGGACGTTCCCGGCGCCGACCTGATCGGCGTCGTGCGGCTGCGCACGCTGGCCGACGCCGACCGGCTGCGCGCAGCCCTGCAGGCCGCGTCCCGCGTCGTGGTCGTGGGTGGCGGGTGGATCGGTCTCGAGGTCGCGGCGGCCGCGCGGGCGGCCGACTGCGAGGTCACCGTCGTCGTGCGGGACGCACTTCCGCTGCGTTCCGTCCTGGGCGACCGGATGGCCGCCGTTTTCGCCGACCTGCACCGCGGCAACGGCGTGGACCTGCGCACGTCCGTCCAGGTGTCGCGGGTCGTCGCCTCCGGGGACGGGGCGCACGTCGGCGGTGTCGCGCTCGCGGACGGGTCCCTGGTCGAGGCCGATCTCGTCGTCGTCGGCGTCGGTGCGGCGCCCCGCGTCGACCTCGCGCGCGACGCGGGTCTGCTGGTCGACGACGGCGTCGTGGTCGACGCGCACCTGCGCTCCTCCGACCCGCACGTCCTGGCCGTCGGCGACATCGCGCGGGCCGAGCACCGGTTCCTCGGCACCCACGTACGCGTCGAGCACTGGGCGACCGCGCTCAACCAGCCGGCGACGGCCGCGGCCACGATCCTGGGCCGCGACGAGCCCTACGACAAGCTGCCGTACTTCTTCTCCGACCAGTACGACCTGGGGATGGAGTACGTCGGCTGGACCGGGCACGGGTTCGACGACGTCGTGGTCCGCGGCGACGAGGCGGGCCGCGAGCTGATCGCGTTCTGGACCCACGGCGGCCGGGTCGTCGCCGGCATGAACGTGAACGTCTGGGACGTGGTCGAGGACGTGGAGCGGCTCATCCGGTCGCGCGTGGTCGTCGAGCCGGCCCGACTCGCCGACCCGGAGATCCCTCTGGCCGACCTGGTCTGACGGTCAGACCGCGTGGGTCCGGGCGACGGCCCGGCGCACCACCTCGTCGTCGTCGGCTCCCTGCGCGCGCCACGCCTGCTGCTGGATCGCGCCGTTGCCGCGTCGCAGCACCTCGGCAGCGTGGCGTTGCACCCACTCGAGGTCGCCCGCCTCGGCGAGGGCCTTGCCGACGTGGCTGAGCAGCTCGCCCACCACCACGGCGGCCGGCCGGGGGACGCCGTCGACCGGGCTGACCAGGTCACCCGTCAGCCCCGAGCGCGCGGCCCGCCACGTCGCCGTGCGCAACAGCTCCGCGCGGGGTTGCGGCACGATCGGCGCCGTCGCGAGCGCCGTCTCGGCGAGCGCGCGCACGAGCGCGGCCTGCAGCACGGCGTCGGCCGCGTCGAGGCAGACGTCCGCGACGCGCACCTCGACCGTCGGGTAGCGCGCCGAGAGGCGGGCGTCGAAGTAGACCATCCCGTCGTCGACGATCGTGCCGGACTCCAGCAGCGCCTCGATGGCCCGGTGGTAGCCCGCCGCGTCCCCGAACGGGGCCGTCGGGCCGGCCGTCGGCCAGCGTCCCCATACCTGTGAGCGGTAGCTGGCGTAGTCGCTGTGGGCGCCCTGCCAGGCGGGGCTGTTGGCGCTGAGCGCCAGGAGGACCGGCGTCCAGTGGCGCAGGCCGTCGAGGACCTGCACGCCCTGCTCGTCGTCGTCGACCTCCACGTGCACGTGGCAGCCGCACGTCAGCTGCTCCGCGGCGGTCATGCCGAACCGGGCGCGGATCTCCTGCGCGCGGCGGTCGGGGATGACGGTCGACTCGACCTGCTGCGGGGCCGAGCCCAGCGCGACGGCCCGTGCACCCGCGAGCTGTGCGTACCCGTCGACGCGGGCGCGGCCCGACCGGACCTCGTCCAACAGCTCGCCGATCTCGGTGCGCGGCGGGGTCGACGTCTCGATCTGCTCGCGCTTGAACTCCTTCTCCACGTCACCGCCCGGCTCCGCCGACGGCTCGTCGGGCGCCTGTGCGGCGTGCCGCAGCACCGCGGGTGCGACCGCCGTGGGACGCCCCTCGGGCGTGACCAGCAAGAACTCTTCCTCGATGCCCATGCTCCGCATCGGGCAAGTGTGGGGGCGGTGTCCGCTGTGCGCGACCGGACGGGCATGTGCACGGGGGACGGTGGTGCGTCATGATCGGCGCATGACGCAGACGGACCCGCAGCCCAGCAGCTACCCGGACCCGCCCGAGGTCGCGGTGACGGTCGAACGACGACGCAGCGGCTGGGACGTCGCCATCGGGATCCTCATGGTGATCGCCGCCCTGATCATCCTGGGGGACGTCGTGGTCGCCACGGTCGTCTCGGTCTTCCTCATCGGCTGGACCGCGATCGGCGCCGGCCTCGTCCTGGCGGTGTGGGCGTTCACGCGCTTCCGAGCCGGCGGGTTCTGGTGGGCGCTGCTCGGCGGCATCACGCTCGCCGGGCTGGGCGTGCTCGTGCTGCAGCATCCCGTCCGCGGCGCGCTCTGGATCACGGTCTTCATCGGCGCCGCGTTCGTGGCCGGTGGCGTCACGCGCGTCGTCGCGGCCGCCTCGCTCCCGCGGGGCAAGGGCCTGTTCGTCCTGACCGGGATCCTGTCGATCCTGCTCGGCGGCTGGATCCTGGTGTTCCCGACCGAGGCGACGCTCACCGTGCTCGGTGTGCTCCTGGGCGTCCAGGTGCTGGTCGAGGGCATCACGCTGCTCGTGGCGGGGCGGCCCCGCATCACGTCGGGTCCGCGTCCTCCTGCTGCGACGGCGTGACGGCGGGGCGACGCCTGAACGAGCTCACCAGCCGTGCGATGAGCGTGGCCAGGAAGATCTGCCCGACGAGCGCCTCGAGCGCCGCCAGCCCACGCCCGGCGCTGCTGGCGGCGGTGAAGTCCCCGTAGCCGAGCGTCGTGATCGTGGTGAACGAGAAGTACTGGAGCGTCTCCGGGTCGGGCGGTTCTCCGTTCGCGAAGAAGTCCCCACCCTGCAGCCACCCGACGACGCCGAAGACGGCGGCGAACATGAGCCCCACCAGGAGGTAGGCGGAGATCGCCCCGGCGATGACCCGCAGCGTCACGTCCTGCGCCGTCAGGATGCGGTCGATGATGCACACGAGCGTGGTGGCGAGCACCACCACGAGCACGCAGTCGGTGATGCCGTCGGCGTCCTCGGCCGGCAGCGTCAGGAACGCCACGCACACCAGCACACCGCCGGCGATCACGATGCCGCGGACCACCGCCCGCAGCGGCGGCCGCGGCTGGGAGGCCTTGACGGCGAAGACCAGCGCGGTCAGGTTCAGCGCGGTGACGGCGATCCGCACCCACGGGTCGTCGTCGAGCACGGAGAGCACGTAGGCGCCGACCAGCAGCACCAGCACCGCGCCGAAGTGGTCGGGCTCCGCCCGCAGCCGTCCGACCGGCAGTCGTCGTACCCCTGGCATGTGTACCTCCCGGCGCGATGTCTCCGGCCGGAACGTATCAGGCACGGGGGGCGTCAGACCTCGAACACGTAGCCCATGCCGGGCTGCGTGACGATGTGGCGCGGCGCCGCGGGGTCGTCCTCCAGCTTGCGCCGCAGCTGAGCGGAGTAGACGCGCAGGTAGTTGGTCTCGTCGCTGTACGCCGGGCCCCAGACCTCCTGCAGGAGCTGACGCCGGGGGACGAGCCGTCCCCGGTTGCGCACGAGGACCTCGAGCATCGCCCACTCGGTCGGGGTGAGGCGGACCTCCGTACCGCCGCGCAGGACGCGGCGCCTAGCGAGGTCGATGCTCAGGGTGCCCGCCTCGACGAGCGCCGACTCGCCGTCGGCCGGGGCTGCGGAACGACGGACGGCGGCGCGCAGGCGGGCGAGCAGCTCGTTCATCGCGAACGGCTTGGTGACGTAGTCGTCGGCGCCGGCATCCAGCGCCTCGACCTTGTCCTCGCCGTGCTGCCGCGCGGACAGCACGACGACGGGCACGCGGCTCCAGGCGCGCAGCGCGGTCAGGACGTCGATCCCGCTGATGTCGGGCAGGCCGAGGTCCAGGAGCACGACGTCCGGAAGGTGCTCGGCCGCGGCGGCCAGCGCTCCAGCGCCGTCGGCCGCCGTGGTGACGTCCCAGCCCGAGGCGCGCAGCGTGATCGCGAGCGCGCGAGCGAGGCCCGGTTCGTCGTCGACCACCAGGACCCGGTTGCCCCCGCTCACGACGACGCCCCCGCGAGGGGCACCGTGACGAGCATCGTCAGGCCGCCACCGGGCGTGTCCTCGACCGCGAGCTCGGCACCGACGGCCGTCGCCAGGCCCTCCGCGACGGCCAGCCCCAGCCCCAGGCCGGGGCCGGAGGTGTCGCCGAGGCGTTGGAACGGCGCGAACATCCCCTCCTTGAGGTCACCGGGCACACCCGGGCCCTTGTCGACCACCCGCAGCACCATGCCGGCCGTCGACGCCTCGGCCGTGACGACGACGGGCGCGCCCGCGGGCGCGTGCCTGACCGCGTTCGAGACGAGGTTGGCGACGACGCGTTCCAGCAGCCCCGCGTCGGTCAGCACGAGAGGCAGGGTCTCGGGCACCTCCATCCGGACGAGCTCGGGAGAGTGGCCCTCGATCGCGAGCGGCACGATCTCGTCGAGGCTCGTGGCCCGCAGCACCGGGCGCACGCTGCCGGTCTGGAGCCGGGAGAGGTCCAGCAGGTTGTCGATGAGCCGCTCGAGGCGCGCCGTCGACGTCGCGAGCGTCGTGACGAGCGCGGTGCGGTCGGCGAGGGTCAGGTGCAGGTCCTCGGAGGTGAGCCCGTCCACCGATGCGCGGATGGTGGCGAGCGGCGTGCGCAGGTCGTGCGAGACGGCCGCGAGCAGGGCGGTGCGCGTCGCGTCGGCCTGCTCGAGCACCCGGGCCTGCTCGGCCTGCGCGGCGAGGCGCTCGTGCTCCAGCACGATGCCGACCTGGGACGCGAACGCCTCGAGCACGCTGCGGTCGCTGGCGGCGAGCGACCGGCCGGTGAGGGCCAGGACGCGGTCGTCGTCGACCGTCAGGACCGTCTGCGCCAGCGCGGGGTCCTGGCACGGGTGCGAGCCGTCGGTCGCCAGCGTCCGCCACCCGTCGTCGGTCCGGGCCAGCAGCGCGACCGACTCGAGCGTGAACGTCTCGCGCAGGCGCGCGACGAGCGCCGCGGCCGTGTCCTCGCCGGACAGGACCGACCGCGAGACAGCTGCCAGGGCGGACGCCTCCGCTCGGGCACGGAAAGCCTCCGTCGCAGCGCGCGCGGCGCGGTCGACGACGGACGCGACACCAGCCGCGACCAGGACGAACACACCGAGCGCGAGCGCGTTCTCAGGCTTCTCGATGGTCAGGCGGCCGGTCGGGGCCGTGAAGAACCAGTTGAGGAGCAGGAAGCCGACCACCGCGCAGACGACGGCGGGCCACAGTCCGCCGACGAGCGCGACGAGCACTGTCAGGGCCAGGAAGAGCATCAGGTCGGTGGGCAGGCCGATGTTCTCCCGGACGGCCTCGAGCAGGAGCGTCATGGCGACCGGGCCGAGGACCGCCACGACCCAGCCCGCGACCCGCCGCGACGTCGACAGCGGCGACCGCCGGATGCGTGGGCGGACGCCGCTGCGCGCACCCTCATGTGTGACGAGGTGGACGTCGATCGCACCGGCGAGCCGGGCGACCTCTGTGCCGTTGCCCTCGGAGAGCGCTTCGCGCCAGCGGCTGCGCCGCGAGACACCGACGACGACCATCGTCGCGTTCACGCCGCGGGCGAAGTCGACGACCGCACGTGCGACACCCTCGCCGACGACCGTGTGGAACGTCCCGCCGAGAGACTCCACGAGCCGGCGGTGGTCGGCGAGATCCGCGGGCGGCACGCTCGGCAGCCCGTCGGTCGCGAGCACGTGGACGGCCAGCAGCTCCGACCCGGCGGCGCGCTGGGCGATCCGGGCGCCGCGCCGCAGCAGCGTGTCGGTCTCCGGGCCGCCGGTCACTGCCACGACGACGCGTTCGCGGGCAGGCCACGGGGCCTCGATGGCGTGGTCACGGCGGTACGCCGCCAGCGCGTCGTCGACGCGGTCGGCCAGCCACAGCAGCGCGAGCTCGCGCAGGGCCGTGAGGTTCCCGACCCGGAAGTACGACGAGAGCGACGCGTCGATCTGCTCGGCGCGATAGACGTTGCCGTGCGCCATCCGCCGCCGCAGCGACTCGGGGGAGAGGTCGACGAGCTGGATCTGGTCGGCGTCGCGGACCACGTGGTCCGGCACGGTCTCGCGCTGCCGCACGCCCGTGATGGCCTCGACGTCGGCGTTGAGCGACTCCAGGTGCTGGACGTTGACGGTGGTGACGACGTCGATGCCCGCGGCGAGGAGGTCGTGCACGTCCTGCCAGCGCTTGGTGTGGCGCGACCCGGGGACGTTCGTGTGCGCGAGCTCGTCGACGAGGGCGACCTGCGGTGCTCGGACGATCACGGCGTCCGTGTCGAGCTCGGTGAACGACGCGTCCCGGTGCACCAGGGTCCGCCGGGGAAGGACCTCGAGGCCGTCGACCTGGGCGGCAGTCCCGGCGCGCCCGTGCGTCTCGATCAGGCCGACGACCACGTCCGTCCCGCGTGCGAGCCGGCGGTGGGCCTCGTCGAGCATCGCGTACGTCTTGCCGACCCCCGGAGCGGCGCCCAGGTAGACGGTGAGCCGGCCGCGCCGGTTCCCCGGCACGGCCACGCCCACCTCGCGCTCGTCCGTCACGAGCCCATTGTCTGCAGCGCCAGGTTCAGGCGCAGCACGTTGACCCGCGGCTCGCCGAGGAAGCCGAGATCGCGGCCGACGACCTGCCGTTCCACCAGCGCGGCGATCTCGTCGCGGGACAGGCCCCGCTCGCGGGCGACACGGTTCACCTGCAGCCGCGCGTAGTCGGGGGAGATGTCTGGGTCGAGGCCCGACCCCGATGCCGTGACCGCGTCCGGGGGCAGGGCCCCGGGAGCGACCCCGTCGGCTGCCGCGAGGTCCGCGCGGCGCTGGTCGACGGCGGCGAGGAGGTCCCGGTCGAGCGGTCCCAGGTTCGAACCGGCGGACGCGAGCGTGTCGTACCCGTCGCCGGCGGCGGACGGGCGCGGCTGGAACCACGACGGACCGTCGAAGGTCTGCCCGATCAGCGCCGAACCGACTGCCTCCGAGCGGTCGGTGGTCCGGCCGCCGTCCGCGGTGAGGAGCGACCCGTCGGCCTGCCAGCGCATGGTCGCCTGGCTGATCGCGGTCACCGCGAGCGGGTAGACCACGCCGAGCAGCACCGTCAGGACGAGCAGGACGCGCAGGCCCGCCCACGACTGGCGCCAGAACGCGAGTCCGACCGTGCCGACCGGTCTGGTCGTCCGGGTACGAGTGGTGGTGGCGGTCATGACAGGACTCCGAGTGCCGAGATGAGCAGGTCGATGAGCTTGATGCCGACGAACGGCGCGATGATGCCGCCCACGCCGTAGACCAGCAGGTTGCGGCGCAGGAGCGCGGACGCGGACGACGGCTTGTAGCGCACTCCGCGCAGTGCCAGGGGGAGGAGCCCGACGATGACGAGGGCGTTGAAGACGACCGCGGACAGGATCGCCGATTCCGGGCTGGACAGGCGCATGACGTTGAGGACGTCCAGCTGCGGGACCGCGACCGCGAACATCGCCGGGAGGATGGCGAAGTACTTCGCCACGTCGTTCGCCACGGAGAACGTGGTCAGTGCGCCGCGCGTGATGAGCAGCTGTTTGCCGATCTCGACGACCTCGATGAGCTTGGTGGGGTCGGAGTCGAGGTCGACCATGTTGCCTGCCTCCTTCGCGGCCGTCGTGCCGGTGTTCATCGCGACGCCGACGTCGGCCTGTGCCAGTGCCGGGGCGTCGTTGGTGCCGTCGCCGCACATGGCGACGAGCCGGCCGCCGGCCTGCTCGCGCCGGATGAGCGCGAGCTTGTCCTCGGGAGTCGCCTCGGCCAGGACGTCGTCGACGCCCGCCTCGGCGGCGATCGCCTTCGCGGTCAGCGGGTTGTCGCCGGTGACCATGACCGTGCGGAGGCCCATCGCACGCAGCTCGTCGAACCGCTCGCGCATGCCGTTCTTCACGACGTCCTTGAGGTGGATGACGCCCAGGACGCGTGCCGGCCCGTCGCCGCGCTGCTCGGCGACCACCAGAGGTGTCCCACCGGCAGACGAGATCGCGTCGACGGTCGCGCGGACGTCGTCGCCCGTGTGACCACCGGTGGAGTGCACCCAGTGCGAGACGGCCGCGGCGGCGCCCTTGCGCACCCGCCGACCCTGCACGTCCACGCCGCTCATGCGGGTGCGTGCGGTGAAGGGCACCAGCTCGGCACCCACCAGCTCGCCCTCGGCCCGCTCGCGCAGGCCGAACTTCTCCTTGACGAGCACCAGCACGGAGCGCCCCTCGGGCGTCGCGTCGGCCATCGAGGACAGCTGTGCGCCGTCGGCGAGCTCACGGGCGTCCACGCCGGCCGCGGGCAGCAGCTCTGCGGCCTGCCGGTTGCCGAACGTGATCGTCCCGGTCTTGTCGAGCAGCAGCACGTCGACGTCACCGGCGGCCTCGACCGCGCGGCCGCTCATGGCCAGCACGTTGCGCCGCACCAGCCGGTCCATGCCGGCGATGCCGATCGCGGACAGCAGCGCACCGATCGTCGTCGGGATCAGGCACACCAGCAGCGCCACGAGGACGACGACGGACGGAGCCGCGTCGAAGTACGCCGCGAAGGGCTGCAGCGTCACGACCGCCAGGACGAACACGATGGTCAGCGACGTCAGCAGGACGTTGAGCGCCACCTCGTTGGGCGTGCGCTGCCGCTGCGAGCCCTCGACCAGCGCGATCATGCGGTCGACGAACGTCTGGCCGGCGGGGGCGGTGATGCGCACCACGATCTCGTCGGACAGCACGACCGTTCCGCCGGTGACCGCCGACCGGTCCCCGCCGGACTCGCGGATGACGGGTGCGGACTCGCCGGTGATGGCTGATTCGTCGACGGACGCGACGCCCTCGACGACGTCGCCGTCGCCGGGGATCGTCTGGCCGGCGCTGACCACGACGACGTCCCCGACGCCCAGCGAGGACGACGAGACCTCGGTCGTGGGCCACGAACCGAGCCCGGTGGCCACCGCGATCTCGTCCGCGCCCGCGACCAGGCGGCGGGCGGTCGTCTCCCGCTGCGTCGCGCGCAGGGACGCGGCCTGCGCCTTGCCGCGCCCCTCCGCGACCGACTCCGCGAGCGTCGCGCACAGCACGGTGATCCACAGCCAGGCGGCGATCGACCACGCGAACACGCTCGGGTCGAGGACGGCCAGGACGGTGGTGAACAGCGCGCCGACCTCGACGACGAACAGGACGGGGGAGTCCCACAGTGCACGCGGGTCCATGCCGCGCAGCGCACCGGGGAGGGCTGCGAGCAGCTGGGACGGCGCGAGCGCGGAACGCGGTGCGGCGGGGGTGGGGGTGGTGGGCGCGGGCGCCGGGGCGCCCAGGGTGGTGGTGCTCATGACAGCGACTCCACGACGGGACCGAGCGAGAGGACGGGGACGAACGTCAGGCCGACGACCACGAGGGTCACGGTGACGAGGAGGCCGACGAACACCGGTGTGTGGGTCGGCAGGGTGCCGGCGGAGGCTGGCACCTTGCGGGCGCTCGCGAGGCGACCGGCCAGCGCGAGGACGAGCGCGATCGGGACGAACCGGCCGACCAGCATGGCCAGACCGAGCAGCGTGTCGTAGAACGGCGTCCCGGTGGTCAGCCCGCCGAACGCGGAGCCGTTGTTGTTGCCGGCCGACGCGAACGCGTACACGACCTCGGAGATGCCGTGGGCGCCTGGCTCCTGGATCCCCGCCTGACCCGCGGGAAGCGAGATGGCGAGCGCGGAGCCCACCAGGACGACGGCCGGCATCGCCAGGACGGAGAGCGCGACGAGGGTGATCTCCGGCCGCGACAGCTTCTTGCCCAGGTACTCGGGAGTGCGGCCCACCATGAGCCCCGCGAGGAATACGGCGACGACGGCGAGCACGACCATGCCGTAGACGCCGGAGCCGACGCCACCCGGTGCGACCTCGCCGAGCAGCATGTTCACCATCGCCACGCCGCCGCCCGGTGCGGTCAGGGAGTCGTGCATGGCGTTCACCGCCCCGGTCGACGTGCCGGTGGTCGACGCCGCGAAGAGTGCGGAGGCGGCCTCGCCGAAGCGGGTCTCCTTGCCCTCCATGGCTCCGCCGGCGGCCGCAGGGACCAGCCCGGGACCGGCCGTCTCTGCCCACGTCAGGAGCGCGACCGACCCGGCCCACAGGACGCCCATCGTCGCGGCGATCGCGGTGCCCTGGCGCCGGTCACCGACCAGGACGCCGAACGTACGGGGCAGGGCGAACGGCAGCAGGAGCAGCAGGATGATCTCGAAGATGTTGGTCCACGGTGTCGGGTTCTCGAACGGGTGCGCGGAGTTGGCGTTGAAGAACCCGCCGCCGTTGGTGCCGAGCTCCTTGATGGCCTCCTGCGAGGCCACCGGGCCGCCCAGCGCCGTCTGCGTGCCGCCCGTGAGCGTGGTCAGGTCGGTGTGGGCGTGCAGGTTCTGGATGACGCCCCCGGCGACGAGGACGAGAGCTGCGACGAACGCGAGCGGCAGCAACACCCGGACGATCGTGCGCACCAGGTCGGACCAGAAGTTCCCGACCCGCCCCGCTGCCTCGTGCCGCGCGAACCCGCGGGCGAGCGCCGCCAGCACCGTCACGCCCACGGCGGCGGACGCGAAGTTCTGCACGGTGAACCCGGTCATCTGCAGCAGGTGCCCCGCCGCGGTCTCGCCCGAGTACCACTGCCAGTTGGTGTTGGTGACGAACGAGACCGCGGCGTTCCAGGCGCCGGGAGCGTCCATGGGCGGCATGCCGATGTCGAGCGGCAGGTGGTCCTGCATCCGGGCGAGCCCGAACAGCAGGAGCACCGACGCGAGCGAGAAGCCGAGCAGCGAGAGGAGGTAGGTGCTCCACCGCTGGTCGGCATCGGGGTCGACCCGCATGAGCCGGTATCCGGCCCGCTCGATGCGCAGGTGGCGGGGCGCGCTCAGGACGTGCGCGACGTAGTCGCCCAGGGGGCGGTGCGTCGCGGCGAGGACGCCGACGACGAGCAGCACCTGGGCGACGGTGGTGAACGTGCTCACGCGCGTCACCGGACCTTGTCGGCGCGCAGCAGCTGCACGACGAGGTACACGAGCACGGCGCCGGCCACGATCAGGCCGGCGAGATCCTCCCCGCTCATGTGCGGTCCACGCGGGAAGCGACGATCGCGAGCGCGGCGAAGAAGCCGAGCGTCAACGCGAGATAGGCCAGGTCAGCCACGGTTCTGCCTTCGACGAGCCGGCGGCCCGTGGGCACGGGCCGGCACCCGCGCACGGCGGGCACGGCACAGGTCTACGGCCCGTGGCGACGGCCGGCGGCGGCGTTGACGGATCCTTGACGCCGGGACGTGCCGACCTGACGGGACGCTGACTAGGACGTCAGCGCCATCACGATGAGCAGCTGCGTGATGAGGAACCCCATCACGAGGTTGAGCCACAGGAACCGGCGCCAGCCGCGGTTGGCCTGCTCGCAGTCCTCGTCGCGCAGGTCGCGAAACGGTGCCACCGAGATCAGGTAGACGACGGGCACGACGGCGGCGAGCATCCCGGGCCAACCGGCGTCGAGCATGAGGACGGCGGCCGCCGCGTACCCGGCCATGGCGAGGCGCACGGTGCGGCGGGCCCCGAACGCGGTGGCGATCGACCCGATGCCGGCCTCGCGGTCGGCGGTGATGTCCTGCACCGCCCCGAACGCCTGCGACGCGGCGCCCCACAGGAAGTAGGCGGCGAGCACGGCGACGACGGGCCGCGTGAACGTTCCGCCCGCGAGCGTGACGCCGAAGACGGCGGGCGAGACGAAGTGGGTGCTGGAGGTGAACGAGTCCAGGACCGGGCGTTCCTTGAACCGCAGGTGCGGAGCCGAGTAGGCGATGACCGCGAACACGCTGATCGCCAGCACGAGGTCCGACCAGCCGTTGCCGAGCCACACCAGCGCGACCAGGAACGGGACGTTGCTGACCACCGCCGCCCAGATCGTCGTGCGGTGCCAGCGGTCGGACAGCACCACGCCCTCCACGCCGCCCTTACGGGGGTTGCGCAGGTCCGACTCGTAGTCGAAGACGTCGTTGATCCCGTACATCAGCAGGTTGTACGGGACCAGGAAGTAGAGGGTGCCCACGACGAGCGTCAGCACGTCGTCGCCACCCGCGAGCAGGAACGCCGCGGCGAACGGGTAGGCGGTGTTGATCCAGGACAGCGGGCGCGACGAGCCGACGACCTGCGCGAGCCCCGCGCGCACCGGGTGGGTGTCAACCGACACGATCCACCTCCCGGTCCGTCGTCGGGGCCGGTGCGGGCGCGAGCAGCGCCCACACGGACGGCAGCAGCAGGGCGGCGGCGATCGGCCACGCCAGGTCCTCGATCGGCGCCCGCCAGACGCGGATCCCGACGAGCTGCGCGTCGGCGTACCGGAACAGGTCCGCGAGCACCATGACGCTGTCGAAGACGATCGTCAGGACGACGAGGACCATGGCCGTGACGGCCATCGCGGCAGCTCGTCGCGGGTCGGGACGGCGAACGGCAGCGACGACGGCGACGACGGCGGCGAAGGCCACGAAGAGGAGCGCCAGACCCAGGTAGCTCATCGGCCCTCCCGTGCGGCGAGCCCGCGCCTGACCAACGCGAGCACCACCATCGTCAGGTAGGTGAGGAACGTGATGAACACGAGCTCCTCGACGGGCAGGTGCGGCGCGACCTCGACCCCGAGCATCGCGCTGCCCTTCCCACGCCCGTAGAAGCCCTCGTGGATCGCGACCACGTCCCACGCGAGGAAGAAGACGACGCCGGTGACCAGGACGACGAGGCCGCGGCGCAGGTCGGCCCACAGGAACAGCCGCAACCGCGCGTCGAGAGCCACGATGCACGCGAGCGAGACCAGCTCGAACGCCAGGTACCACCCCCTCATCCGACGGCCTGCCGGGCGGGTTCGGGCAGCGGGCCCGACGACGTGTCGCCGCGCAGGCGCTTGACCACGTTCTCCGCGCTGATCAGGCACATCGGCAGGCCGATGCCCGGCAGCGTCGACCCGCCCGCGTAGAGCAGGCCACCGACCTTGCGGGACGCGTTGCGGCCCCGCAGGAACGCCGACTGCCGCAGCGTGTGCGCCGGGCCCAGCGCGCCGCCGGACCACGAGGACAGGTCGCGGGCGAAGTCCGCGGGGCCGACGGTTCGGCGCAGCACGATGCGCTCGGCCAGGTCGGGGGTGCCGGTCCGCTCCGCGATGGTCGCGACGGCCGCGTCGACCGCCCGCTCGACCGCCTCGTCGCCCGCGCCGTCGAGGCCGCCGGACCCGATCGTGACGTCCGCCGGGACGGGGACGAGCACGAACAGGTTCTCCATGCCGGCGGGCGCGACCGACGGGTCGGTGCGCGACGGCGTGCAGACGTACATCGAGGCGTCGTCGGGCACGTGCTTGTCCGCCCCGAAGACCGCGTCGAAGTTCGTCCGCCAGTCGGCGTTGAAGAACATCGTGTGGTGCGTCAGCCCGGGCACGCGTCCGCGCACGCCCAGGTAGGCCAGGACGGCGCCCGGGCCGGGGTCGCGGCGGCGCCACCAGGACTCCGGGTAGGTCTGCAGATCGGGCGGGAGCAGGCGAGTCTCCAGGTCGTGCAGGTCGCCGGCCCCGACGACGACGTCCGCCGCGACGACGCCCTCGTCGGTCCCGACGCCGCGCACGGCACGGTCGTCGCCCGTGAGGATCGACGTGACCCTGGTCCCCGTGCGGATCCGCGCGCCGGCGCTCGTCGCGAGGCGTGCCACGGCGTCGATGACGGTGCCGAAGCCACCCATGGGGTAGCGCACCCCGTCGGTCAGGTCGCAGTGGCTCATCAGGTGGTACAGGCTCGGCGCGCGCTCGGGCGAGGTGCCCAGGAACACCGCCGGGTAGCCGAGCACCTGGCGCAGCCGCCGGTCGGTGAACCGCCCCGCGACATGGCTCTCGAGCGACGTCGTGAGCAGGCGAGCAAGGCGCGGGGAGCGCCGCAGGGTGCGTCCGGTGAGCAGGGACCGGGGGGACGCGAAGGTGGTGTAGAGGAACTCGTCGAGGGCCAGGTCGTACGCGTCGCGGGCCGAGTCGAGGTAGGCGTCCAGGGCCGCTCCCGCGCCGCGCTCGACCCGCTCGAAGAGCGCGCGCGCGTCGCCGGTCACGAGCTCGAGCGGGTCGGATTCGCCCTCGAAGTACACGCGGTAGGCGGGGACGAGGTCGACGAGGTCCAGCTCCGCGTCCGCGCTCGTCCCGCACAGCGCGAAGAAGTGCTCGAACACCTCGGGCATGAGGTACCACGACGGGCCCGTGTCGAACGTGAACCCGTCCTGGGACCACGTCCCGGCGCGCCCGCCCACCTGGTCACGCTGCTCGAGGACCTGGACGTCGTACCCGTCGCGCGCCAGCAGGGCCGCAGACGCCAGCCCCGCGATGCCCGCCCCGACGACGACCACGCGCCGCCCGTTCACCGCGTTCCCGCCAGCAACGAGCCCACCAGCGACCGCGCGACGATCCGCACCTTCGCGGGCGTGCTCACGCGGACGCGGGTCCGGGCGATCTGGGCCGCCGGCGTCGCGCGCAGGCGATGGGACAGCGCAGCGAACAGGTCGTACGCGCACCGCACCGCGCGGCGCGACGACGAGGGCAGGGCGTCGATGGCGGGCGACGCGGCGGCCAGGTCGGCGTCGATGTCGTCGAGCAGCTCGTCGCGACGCGCGTCGGTGAGCCCGCCCGGCACGACCCCGGCGAAGTACGTGCGGCCCAGCGCGTCGTGGTCCGCGGCGAGGTCGCGCAGGAAGTTGACCTTCTGGAACGCGGCGCCCAGGCGCTGGGCGCCGGGCGCGAGCTCGGCGTACCGCGTGTCGCGGTCCGGGTCCGCGGCCAGGAACGAGCGCAGGCACATGAGTCCGACGACCTCGGCCGACCCGTACACGTACGTGCCGAGCGAGTCGGCGTCGTGCTCGGTCCGCTCCAGGTCCGTGCGCATGGAGGCGAAGAACGGGGCGACCAGGCTCTGGTCGATGCCGCACGCCCGGGCCGTGCGCGCGAAGGCGTGCACCACGAGGTTCGTCGAGAAGCCGCGTTCCATGGCGTGCGCGGTCTGCGCCTCCAGGTCGGCCAGCAGGTCGGAGCGCTCGGCGTCGGTCAGGTCGAGCGCGTCGGCGTCGACGATCTCGTCGGCCAGGCGGACCAGGCCGTAGATGCTGCGCACCTGCGTGCGGACGGGTTCGGCGAGCAGGCGGCAGGCGCGTCCGAAGGACGTCGAGTACTCCTCGACGATCTGGGCGGTCGCGTGCTCCGCAGCGGCGTCGTAGAGCCTCGCGCCGTCGTGGCGGTCGGCACGTGCGCGCGCCTCGCGTGCCGTTGCCCTCATGCCGCCCTCCCCGGGTCCTTCGCGGCCAGGGCCGTCACACGTTCGACGACCTCGTCGAGGCCTACGGTACGGGCGAGCTCGCGAGCTGCGTGGACGTGCTGCTCGACGAGCCGCTCGACGGCGGCCCTCGCACCGCAGCTCTCGAGCAGCGTCCGGAGCGTGGCAGCCTGTGCGGCGCCGAGCTGGGGGTCGCCCAGGTGGGCGGCGACGGCAGGCCACGCGGGCGTGCGTGCGGCGCAGGCGATCAGGGCCGTCATCTTGCCCTCGCGCAGGTCGGAGACGGTGCTCTTGCCCGTGACCTGCTCGTCGCCGAAGACGCCCAGCAGGTCGTCCCAGAGCTGGAACGCGGTGCCGAGGCGGTGTCCGACGCGCCCGACGACAGCCAGGTCCTCCTCCGCCGCGCCCGCAGCGAGGGCGCCCGCCTGCAGGGGGAGCGCGAACGAGTAGGCGGCCGTCTTGTGGGCGGCGACCGCGAGAGTCTCCTCGAGCGTGGGCACCCGCGTGCCCAGGCCCAGGTGCACGTCGTCGAGCTCTCCCGCGGCGCTCGTGCGCACCGCCTCGTGGACCAGAGCGACCAGCCGGGCGCCGACGCGGGCGTCGGTCGTCACGGTGGCGAGCTGGGCCATCGCCCCGACCAGCGCCAGGTCGCCGGCCAGGATGCCGGCGGCCTGGCCGTAGGCGGTCGCGGCGGCGGGCCGCGCTCCGGCGTCCGTGGCGCGCTGGGAGAAGATCCCCGAGACGTTGAGGCGCCCGCGGCGCCGGACGTCGTGGTCGATCACGTCGTCGTGCACGACGAAGGCCGTGTGCAGCAGCTCGATCGCCTCGCCCAGGCGCTCGGCGACGGCCGGCTCGGTGCCCCCGAACGCGGCGTACGCGTCGGCGACCAGCGCCGGACGCAGCCGTCGGCCGCCTTCGCCGGCAGACCGCAGGGCGACCCACAGCGTGCGGTACTCGGCCCCGTACGCGGCGGCGTGCGCCTGTCCCTCGTCGAAGAACCCGTCCACGTCAGCCCGCCAGGACCGCATCGGCGCGGTGGTCGTCCAGGCCGTCGAGCGTGGGCAGGCCATCGAGAGCGGCCAGCTCCGCGACCTGCCCGACGAGCCACGGGCTCAGCGCCCACGGGGCGGCCGCCGTGGCCCGGCCCAGCTCGGCGGTCGTCAGCCAGCGGTGGTCCATGACCTCGTCGGGGTCCGGGCGCAGCGGCTGCCTCGTGGTGGCGAACCAGACGGGGCAGAACTCGTTCTCCACGACGCCGGACGCGTCCGTGGCGCGGTACCGGAACTCGGGCAGCACGAGTCGCAGCTCCTCGATCTCGATCCCGAGCTCGGTGCGGGCGTGCCTCCGCACGGCGTCGGGCATCGCCTCGTCGGGCCGTGGATGGCCGCAGAACGCGTTGGTCCACACGCCGGGCCACGTGCGCTTGGCCAGTGCGCGCCTCGTCACGAGCACGAGGCCGTCCGCGTCGAACAGGTAGCAGGAGAACGCCAGGTGCAACGGGGTGGCGTCGTCGTGGACGGTGGAGCGCGGCGCGGTCCCGGACGGGCGGTGCTCCTCGTCGAGCAGGACCACGACGTCATCGGTTGCTGTCCGCATGCGAGCTCCTTGCGCAGGGGGTGTGGTGAACTTCGACCACCACTAGTGAGGCTAGTAGGTAGCCAGGCTAGTATCCAGGCATGACCGAGCCCGCGCACTTCTGGTACGCCGACGACCCGTCGGTGACCGAGATCCTCGAGGCGGTCCGCCGCTTCCGGCGGGCCGACGAGGACATGCGACGGCGGATCAGCGCCGGCATGCGGATGAACGTCACGGACATGTCCGCCCTCCAGTACGTCATCGCGGTCGAGCAGCGCGGCGGCCACGCACACCCCGGCGACATCGCCGGCCACCTCGGGATCTCGACCGCGTCGACCACCAAGCTGCTCGACCGGCTCAGCGCGTCCGGGCACCTCACCCGGACCACCCACCCGACGGACCGACGCTCGGTGGTGGTCGCCACCACACCCCACGCTCACACCGAGATCCGTGAGCGCCTGAGCCGGATGCACGAGGCGATGGCCGCCATCGCGCGTGCCGTCCCACCGCAGGCACGCGGCGACGTCAGCGCGTTCCTGGACGCGATGTCCGACCATCTCGACAGCGAGCGCGGTGTCGCACCCCTGACCCCGGCCTGACGAGGCCCGCAGCCGTCCCGGGCAGCCTCGGACACGTGCCCGTACCGCTCGCCGCCGCGCTCGATCACCTGCACAATCGCCGCATGCACCGTGACGTCCGCGCCCACCTCGTCCTCGACGTGGCCTCGCCCGCCACCCTCGCCTTCGCCCTGGCGGCACGCGACGCGGGCGACGAGACCTTGACCCTGGAGCTCGACGGCGCGCCGCTCGTGGCGCGTGAGCTGGTCGGCTCGCACGGATCGCGCCTGCACGTGGTCGACGCACCTACGGGGCGACTCCGGCTGGACTACCGCGCGAGCGTGGACGGACACGTGCCGCAGGACGAGGACGACGAGGCCGACCGCCTCCTGCACCTGCGACCGAGCCGGTACTGCGAGTCCGACTCGCTCGCCCCCACCGCGCGCGCCGAGTTCGCAGGCCTGTCCGGTGCCGGGCTCCTGGCTGCGGTGAGCTCGTGGGTCGGCACGCGGCTGACGTACGTGCCGGGCTCCTCGTTGCCGACGGACGGCGCCCTGCGCACGCTCCTGGCCCGTCAGGGCGTCTGCCGCGACTACGCCCACCTCGTCATCGCGCTGCTGCGAGCGCTCGACGTCCCTGCGCGCCTCGTCGCCGTGTACGCGCCGGGGCTCGACCCCATGGACTTCCACGCGGTGGTCGAGGCCTGGGTGGACGGGGCATGGCACGTGGTCGACGCCACCACGCTCGCCCCGCGTGGCACGCTCCTGCGGATCTCGACCGGGCGCGACGCGGCGGACACCGCGTTCCTCAGCGCGTACGGCGGGGTGGTGTCGCTCGTGGAGCTGGAGGTGGGCGCGGTGGCGGACGTGCTGCCCGACGACGACGTCACGCGGCTGGTCCGGCTCGGCTGACGTGCTCGCGCACACCGACCAGCCTGCTCGCTAGGGTTCCTCGCAGGGTTGCTCGCAGGCTCGTCGACGGGAGGGAGCGGCATGCCGACCGCGCTGCTGATCGGGATCCTCGTCGCGGGCATCATCGTCCTGACCCCGCTCGCGGACCGCCTGCGCGTGCCGTTCCCCGTCGTCCTGACCGTCTTCGGCCTGCTGGTGCCGTTGCTCCCGTCCGTGCCCGTGCTGCGGGTGGACCCCGACATCATCCTGCCGCTCGTGCTGCCGCCCCTGCTGTTCGCCGCCACGCAGCGCGCCACGGCCCGTGACTTCCAGGAGAACGCCCGCCCCATCCTGCTGCTCGCGGTCGGCCTGACCCTCGCCAGCGCGGCAGCCGTCGCGGTGCTCGCGCACCAGCAGGGCCTCGGCTGGGGGCCCGCTGTCGTTCTCGGGGCCGTCGTCGCCCCGCCCGACCCGGTGGCCGCGACGGCGGTCGCACGTCGGTTGCGGCTTCCCGGCCGGCTCGTCACCGTGCTCGAGGGCGAGGGGATGTTCAACGACGCGACCGCCCTGGTCCTGTACGAGATGGCGGTGCTCGCGGTCGTCGCCGGCGGGATCAGCGCCGGTGAGCTCGGGCTCAGCCTCGTGCTCGCGGTGGTCGTCGGCGTGGGCCTCGGGCTCCTCGCAGGGTGGGTGACGCGCGTCGCGATGGCCCGCCTGCACGCCGCGTCGGCGGAGACGACGCTGACCATCGCGATGCCGTTCGCCGCGTACGTCGCCGCCGACAGGCTGCACGGCTCGGGTGTCCTCGCGGTCCTGGCCCTCGGCCTGTACCTGCGCACCTTCGGCCACGCGGCGATCACGTCCGAGGGGTGGCTGCTGGGCCGGGCGGTGTGGCGCTACGCCGACTACCTCATCACCGCCTTGGTGTTCGTGTTCATCGGCTTCGAGCTGACCGAGGTCCTGCGGACCAGCCCCGAGCGGACCAGCGCGCTCTCGCTCGCGGCGTGGACGTGCGCCGTCCTGGTCGTCGTGCGGTTCGTGTGGGTGCTCGCCGCGACGCTGCGCACGCGTCGCTCGTCGCGTCGTGGCCCCATGCCGCTGGGTGGGCGCGAGGCGGTCGTGACCTCGTGGGCGGGCATGCGGGGCGTGGTCACCGTCGCGACGGCGCTGGCCCTGCCGCTGTACGCCGACGACGGCTCGACGTTCCCCGGCCGCGACACCATCGTCGTCGTCGCGCTCGTGACGGTGCTCGTCACGCTCGTCGTCCAGGGTCTGACGCTCGCCCCGCTGGTGTCCTGGCTCGAGGTCGGCACCACGTCGGACGCCCGGGCCGAGGCCCGCGAGCTGCGCCGCGGTGCGACCGAGGCGGTGCTCGCCGCGCTCGACGACGGGCTCGGCGCCCCTGTTCCCGACCGTGTGCGCGAGGCCGTGACCCTGCAGTACCGCGGCTACCTCGCGGCGCAGCAGGCCATCGTCACGGCGACGCACGGTGAGGCGGACGACGACGACGACCCCGGCGACGACCCCGAGGTGCAACGCCTGCTCGCCGCGGCGAGCGAGGTCGAGCGCGGCTTCGTCGTGGACGCCCGACTGCAGGGAGACGTCAGTCCCGAGGCTGCCGACGAGGTCCTCGACGAGGTGGAGCGCCGCGCGCTGCGCGACCTGGGCTGAACGCCGTGCGTGCCACCGGGCGTACGACCGGGCCCGTCCTGGCCGCCCGAGATGCCGGGTCCGTCGCCAACGGGTAGACACGGGACATGTCCTCGTTCGCTCGTTCGTTCACGCTCGGTCTGGCCGTCGGCGGGCGGTCGTCCGTCGCGGTCACGGTCCCGATCGCCGTCGCCACCCGCGGGCGCAGCGGGACCGTCGCGGTCCTCCTGCGGTCCGCCGGCCGCCTGGCCGTCGCCGGCGAGGTGGTGGGGGACAAGCTGCCCGACGCGCCGAGCCGGCTCGACCGTCCGGTGTTCCTCGCGCGGCTCGTCGCCGGGGGAGTTGGCGCCCTGGGGCTCGCGCTCGCCGAGCGGCGGTCCGCGGCAGCCGTGCTGGCCGCGGTCCCCGTCGGGGTCGCGGGCGCGTACGTCGGCTCGTTCGCCGGGTACACGTGGCGCACCTGGGCGGCGAAGGACGGCCCCGCCTGGGCGCAGCCCGACACGCGCGCCGCCGCGCTCGAGGACGCGCTCGTCCTGGCCACGAGCGCAGGCCTGGTCCGCTCCGCACCCCGGGAGGCCTGATGGACGTCGCCGACCTGCTCGCCGACGGTTTCGGTCGCATCGTGCCGACGGCGCGCCGGCTGCTCGACGGCCTGCCCACGCCTCTCCTCACGTGGCGCGCCGACCCCGAGGCGAACACCATCGCGTGGCTGCTGTGGCACGCGGGACGCGGTCAGGAAGCCCAGCTCGCACCCCTGGCGGGCGCCGAGCAGGTGTGGCTCCGCGACGGGTGGGCGCGGCGCTTCGACCTCCCGTTCGCCGACGACGCCAGCGGGTACGGCCAGTCGTCCGACGAGGTCGCGGCCGTGGACGTCCCCGCCGAGCTGCTCCTCGGCTACCTCGAGGCGGCCACGCAGGCCACGACGAGGTTCGTCGCCGGCCTGGGACCTGGCGACCTCGACCGCGTCGTCGACGAGAACTGGGATCCGCCCGTCACGTTGGGCGCGCGCCTGGTCAGCATCCTGGCGGACGACCTGCAGCACCTCGGGCAGGCCGCGTACGTGCGGGGCCTGGCGGAACGCGTGCGCTGAGCCGTCGGGCCCTCACCTCAGGACGCGAGGGACTCCTCGCGGTGCAGCCCGATCCGTTGCGTCGGGACGGTCGGCACCGGTGCCGGCGGCGCCGCGCGCACCAGCTCGTCGACGAGCACCTGCCAGGCGCGCTGCACGCGTACCAGCGACTCGGCGACGACCTCCGGCGGGACGTGCCCCGATGCACCCTCGCCGCGCGCCTCGTCGAGCGCGTCCAGGCCGTCGTCCACCGCACGCCGTGCGGCCCGGTAGCTCGACGTCCCGCGGTCGGCCACGGCGGTCAGCACGTCGAGCGCCGCGGTGGCATCCAGGAACTCGGCCCGCAGCCGCTCGAAGGCGGCGGGGCGCTCGAACATCGTCATCCGGCCGGTCGAGGCCACCACGGTCTCGACGAGCGACGACTCGGCGAGGCCCTCGACGGCGCGGTGCAGCGCGTGCGTGTCGAGCTGCACCTGGAGCAGGAGGACGAGCGTGCGTCCCAGGATCGCCTCGGTCCGCTCCCGTGCCACCGCTCGCTGTCGCTCGGCCTCGCGCGCTCGTTCGGCCTCCCGCAGCGCGTGCGCGTATGCCTCGCGCTCACGCTGCTCGAGCTCGGCGCGCAGCTGGTTGGCGCGGCGCGAGACCTGCGCGATCTGTACCAGCACCCGCCGCTCGCTGTCCGTCTGCGCATGCGTGACGAGATCGCGTGCGGTCTCGTTCACAGGCGCGCAGTAGCCGTCGTCGGTGTACGCGAACAGCGCGACGGCGTGCCGGTCCGCCCACAGCGTGGCCGTCTTGGCGTACCCGGACCGCGAGTAGAAGGCCGCCGTGCGCGATCCCGCGACGATGCGCAGGCGCTCGAGCGGGGTGATGTCCAGTGGTGCCCTGCTGCGGTCGACCATCGCCGCGAACGTCGCTCCGAGCAGGTCGACGGGGTCGCCGTCGTCGGGCGTGACGCGGACGTCAACGAGCGCGAGCACCATGCGGGCATGGCGCTCGGCGAACCGCTCGGCCTCCCGCCACTGCGGGTCCCGACCCGCTGCGCTCATCGTCGTCTCCCGGCTCGTCGTCGCCTGGCCAGCGCTCTCACGTCCGACGCTACGGCGTTCGGGCGGCGGCAGCGGGGGCCCGGCCGGGTGACGTTCGGGTGTCGTTGCGCCGTTCGGGTGAGCCCCGGGCGACGACACCGGGGCGAACCGGACGCAGCGGTGGGGTGAGGCTCGTCACGTCGTGCGCGCGGGACGTGCGGGCGTCACCAACCGGAGCGCACGTAGTCCTTGAGGAAGCAGCCGTGCAGCAGCTCGCCGGCCTCGCCCCGCACGATCGGGTCGTACACGCGGGCCGCGCCGTCCACGAGGTCCAGCGGGGCGTGGAAGCCCTCTTCCGCGAGCCGCACCTTGGTGAAGTGCGGGCGCTCGTCGGTGATCCAGCCGGTGTCGACGCTGGTCATGAGGATGTTGTCGTCGGCCAGCTCACCGGCGCTCGTGCGCGTGAGCATGTTGAGGGCGGCCTTGGCCATGTTGGTGTGCGGGTGACCCGGTCCCTTGTACCCGCGCGAGAACACCCCCTCCATCGCGGAGACGTTGACGACGTACGAGTGCCGCTCGCCCGCGCGCCGCATGGCCGGCCGCAGACGGCTGACCAGGATGAACGGTGCGGTCTGGTTGCACAGCTGCACCTCGAGCAGCTCCAGGGGATCGACCTGGTCGACCGTCGCGACCCACGAGTTGGTGTGCTCCTGGTCGGGGACCAGGCCGCCCGCGTCGATGCCCGTGCCCGCGACGAGCCGCTCGAGCGAGGCCGCTTGAGCCGTCAGCGCTGCCTCGGCGACGCTCTCACGCTGCGCGAGCGGCAGGGTCGGGCTGCTCAGCTCGCTCACGGCCCCCGCGAGCTGCTGCGGGTGCGCGCTGCTGGTCCGGCCGAACGTCGTGATCGCGGGCAGCGGACCGTCGGGCAGCGGTTCGAGCTCGGCGTCGACGAGCCGCGAGTACGCGCCGGGGGAGCGCCGAACCGTCTGGGCGGCGTTGTTGATGAGGACGTCCAGCGGACCCTGCTCGGCCACGGAGTCCGCCAGCGCCACCACCTGGGCCGGGTCTCGCAGGTCGATGCCCACGATGCTCAGCCGGTCGAGCCACTCGTGGCTGTCGTCCATCGCGGCGAAGCGGCGGGCGGCGTCGCGGGGGAAGCGCGTCGTGATCGTGGTGTGCGCGCCGTCCCGCAGCAGCCGCAGCGCGATGTACATGCCGATCTTGGCCCGGCCACCGGTCAGCAGCGCGCGCCGACCGGTCAGGTCGGTCCGTGCGTCGCGCTTGGCGTGGTTGAGCTCGGCGCACGCCGGGCAGAGCTGGTGGTAGAACGCGTCGACCTGGGCGTACGGCTCCTTGCAGATGTAGCAGGCACGCGCCCGCAGGAGCGTGCCCGCGCTCGCGCCGCGGGTGGACGAGACGAGGGGGATGCCGCGCGTCTCGTCGTCGATCCGCCCGGGGCTGCCCGTGGCCGTCGCGGCGACCACGGCACGGTCGGCTGCGCTGATCGCGTCGCGGCGCTCGATCCGGCGCTGCTTCTTCGCGGCCTTGAACAGCGCCGACGTCGCCCGCCGGGCCTGGGCCAGCTGCGGGTGGTCGGACGGGAGGCGGCTGATGCGCTCGGCGACCGACAGGAACGTCGCCAGGTCCGCGGGGCTGACGCCGTCGATGCTGTCGATGTCCGTCGTGCGAAGGTCAGGGGCGGTGGTGGTCATGCAAGATCCGTCTCGATGGTCGTCCGGGGTGGCCGGCGAGCCGAGGAGCGATAGCCGGGCGTGCGCGGTCCGTGCGCAACGCCCATGATCCCACGGGCCTCGACGTCCCCTCGCGTCGCTGTCCGCGGCCCGCGCGCGCCCCCTGCGACACACCGCCGCAGGGGCTGCCGGAACGACGCGTTGTCCCTAAGGTGAGGATCATCCGGGCAGACGGCCCGACCAGCGCGTTCGCACGAGCAGAGGTGGGACCGACATGATCAGGTTCTTGATTCGCACCGGCATCTTCCTCGCCTCGGCGGCGCTGGGCATCTGGGTGGCCTCGCTCATCCTCGACGACTTCAAGGTCGAGTTCTCGGGCTTCATCGTCGCGGTGATCATCTTCGCGCTCCTGCAGTCCATCCTGGCGCCCTGGATCGTCAGCATCACGCGCGATCACGCGAGCGCCCTCACGGGTGCGGCCGGCCTGCTGTCCACCTTCATCGCCCTGCTGGTGGCCACGCTCGTCGGGGACGGCCTCAGCATCAGCGGCGTGAGTACCTGGGTGCTGGGCACGGTCATCGTCTGGCTCGTGACGATGCTCGGAGCGCTGCTGCTGCCCCTGGTGCTCGTGAAGAAGGCCGTGCGCGAGTCGCGCGGGATCTGACGGGAGGGCCGTCACGCGGGGGAGAGCAGCACCCCGAAGGTGATGTCCCTGCGCCACGCGAAGCCGAGGGTCTCGTAGAGGCGGATCGCGCCGACGTTCTCCGCCGACGCGTGCAGGAAGGGCACCTCGCCGCGGGCGCGGATCCCGGCGGCGACCGCGCGCACCAGCATGGCGGCCAGGCCCTGCCCGCGGTGCTCGGCGTCGGTGCACACCGCACTGATCTCGGTGTACCCCGTGGGGTGCTGGCGCTCGCCCGCCATGGCCACGAGCGCGCCACCGCGCCGGATGCCCAGGTAGGTGCCGAGGCGGTAGGTCTCGGGTGCGAACGGGCCCGGTTCGTTGCGCTCGACGAGGCCCAGCATCTCCGGCACGTCGTCGGAGGCGAGCGTGACCACCTCGGGGGCGAGGGTGTCGACGAGATCGGGCGTCGCGACGAGCTGGACCCCCGCGAACCTCGCGGCCTCGGTCCAGCCCGGCCCCGGGCGCGACGCGCCGGGGACGACGACCTGGGTGCCCGGACCGACGAGCGCCGAGAGATCTGACCAGGCGGCAGGGTCGTCGGTGTCGTGCAGCGCGACGATCGGGGAGATCTCGGGACGGTAGCGCCGGGCCAGGCCCGTTCCTTCGGCGAAGGCGGCGTGCACGCCGGTCAGCGAGCTCCACGCGGGGTTGTCCAGGACGTGCGGCACGGTACCTCTTCCGGTCGGCGGGTGGCCGCTGCAGCGTCGCACGAGGCGACCGGCACGGTCCAACCGTCGGCTCGCGGCCACGCGGTTCCCGTCGCACTCGGGGTTGCAGGAACAATGCCACCGACCCGACCGCGCTCGTCCTCGGGTGATGGATCCACGGATGGCAGCCGTCGACGTCGGACGGCACCGCTCAGCGACCGGGTCGCAACGGTGGACTGGCCGTCCCGGCGCCGAGTGCCAGACCCGCGACCAGCTCGCGCATCGCGCCGTCGGCGCTCCAGCGGGGCCGGAAGTCTAGCTCGCGCTCGGAACGGCCGGTGTCGAGCAGCGGGGCGTGCGTCGCCATGTCCAACCACCCGGGCCCCACCGCCACGGCGCGCGCCCTCCACGCGATCGCGAGCGCGGACCGCACGACGGTCGGCGACACGTCCCGGTAGCGTCCGCGGGCAACGGCTGCGGCGACCTCCGGTGCCCGGAGCACCCCCGGCGCCGCGATGTTGAAAGGACCGCGCGCCTGGCGGACGACGACCTCGCGGTATGCGTCCGCCAGGTCGTCGGCGTGCACCGCCTGGAGCCGCAGGCCGCTCGGCCACGGCAGTATCGGCAGGCGACCGGCCAGGAGCGAACGCGGCACCAGAGGCCCGAGGAACAGGCGTCCGATCTCGCTGCCCGCCAGTCGCTGGAAGACCAGCGCGGGCCTGACGCGTGCCAGGGCGAGAGTCGGGAAGCGCTCCTCGGCCTCGTCGAGCAGCTGTTCGCACGCCGCCTTGTCGACCGAGTAGGACGACGAACGGACGCCCTCCGTGCTCCACACCTCGGTGCGGGGCACGTCGTCGGGTGCGGGCGAGTAGGCGCCGACCGACGACGCGACGACGAGGTGCGGGACGCCCGCCTGGGCGACCGCCGCCACGACTCGGCGGGTGCCGTCGAAGTTGGTCCGGCGCAGCCGCCTCCGGTCGTGGCTCGGCTGGATGGCCCACGCGAGATGCACGACGGCGTCTGCCCCCGTCATGAGGCCGGCGAGCCGGTCCACGACCGGGCGGTCCGGTCCAGGCGCACCGATGTCGCACGCGACCCACCGTGCGACGGAGTAGGGCGGTGGCGGCGCCGCGGTCGGGATCCGGCGTGCCACGCCTGTGACCTCCAGGATCGTCGGGTCGCCGACCAGGCGGCGCAGGACGGCTGTCCCGACGTTCCCGCTCGCGCCGACGACGACGACGCGCATCAGGCCCCGCTCGGACGGTGCGGTCCGGTCACCGGCTCAGTGGTCGGCTCAGTGGTCACGGAGCGCCTTGACGAGCTCGGCCTTCGTCATCGAGGACCGACCGGAGATGCCGATCTCGGCGGCGCGCTTGCGCAGGTCGGCGACCGTCCAGTCCTCGTACGAGCCTGAGCTTCCGCCCTTGGCGGCGACGCGCCCGCGCCCGCGCGCGGCGCTCGCGTTGGCGATGCGCGCCGACTTCTCCTTGGAGTTCCCCTCGTCCCGGAGGTCCTCATACAGCTTCTTGTCCTTGACGCTGGGTCCCGGCGATCGTCCCGGCATGATCCCTCCCTCGTCAGTGGCTGCGGCTTGCTGTCTTCCCTCTACCGTGCCCCGCCGCCGTGACGTCGGCACGTCGAGCGGACCACGGCTCGAGATGCGGGTGCGCAGCGGGGTGCGCACGATGGCCGGGATCGAGGTGCACCGCGACCCGCAGCCGCGCGCCGCGAGCACCCCTGAGGAGGAAGAGCCATGCGAGCAGTCGTCTATCGCGGTCCGTACGACGTCGAGGTCACGGACGTGCCGGACCCGACGATCGAGGAGCCGACCGACGCCGTGGTCCGGATCACGACGACGAACATCTGCGGGTCGGACCTGCACATGTTCGAGGGGCGCACGAACGTCGAGGCAGGCACAGTGCTGGGCCACGAGAACATGGGGATTGTCGAGGCGGTCGGGCCCGCAGTGACGCGGGTGAAGGTCGGCGACCGCGTCAGCGTCCCGTTCAACATCGCCTGCGGGACGTGCCGCAACTGTCTGCAGGGCTGGACGTCGTTCTGCACGCGCACCAACCCCACCGAGGGCGTGGACGGCGCCGCCTACGGCTACGCGAACATGGGCCCCTACGCCGGCGGGCAGGCCGAGCTCCTGCGGGTCCCGTTCGCGGACGTGAACCTGCTCGAGCTTCCCGCGGGAGACGAGCACGAGAACGACTTCACCATGTTGTCGGACATCTTCCCGACCGGGTGGCACGGCACTGTCCTCGCCGGGCAGCAACCGGGTGACGACGTGGTCGTCTTCGGCGGTGGGCCGGTCGGTCTCATGGCCGCGCACAGTGCGATGATCCGCGGCGCGGCCCGGGTGTTCGTCGTCGACAAGGAGCCCGACCGGCTCGCGCTGGCCGAGAAGATCGGGGCCGTCGCCGTCGACTTCTCGGCGGCCGACCCCGTCGAGCAGCTCATGGACGCGACGCACGGGCGCGGCGCGGACTGCGGCGTCGAGGCGGTCGGCTACCAGGCCCACGACCCGTCGGGCGACGAGCACCCGGAGCTGGTGCTGGACAACCTGGTCCAGTCGGTGCGCACGACCGGAGGCATCGGCGTCGTCGGTGTGTATGTGCCGGAAGACCCGGGCGCGGCCACCGAGGGCGCGAAGGAGGGGCGCGTCGCCTTCGACTACGGCACCTTCTTCATGAAGGGCCAGCACATGGGCACCGGGCAGGCCCCGGTGAAGCGCTACAACCGCCAGCTACGCGACCTGATCGTGGCAGGACGGGCCACACCCTCGTTCATCGTGTCCCACGAGCTCTCGCTCGACGAGGCGGCATCCGGCTACGAGCACTTCGACAAGCGCGAGGACGGTTGGACCAAGGTCTTGCTGCGCCCGGCCTCCTGAGCGACTCCTCGCTGAGCCCGACGGGGCGCCGCACGCCTCTGCGGCGCCCCGTCGGTCCACCTCAGGGGGTGACCGTCAGCGGCGTTCCTCCTGACGTGAGCCGCCAGTCCGGGTTCGTCGAGGAGAACAGCGCAGGGTCGACGCTCTGGTGCGCGGTGACCCAGTCGATGAGCAGCTGCCGGATCTCGAGCTGTCGGTTGTAGACGACCGGGGCGCCGACGACGCCGGGGAAGTTGCCGCCGCCGGACTGCCGGTAGTTGTTGATCGCCACGACGAACTCCTGGTCGTCGGCCACCGGTGTGCCGCCGTAGGCGAGGCCGGTGATCCGGCTCCCGACGGGCTGCGACAGGTCGATGTCGTAGGTCAGCGGCTGTTCGAGCCCACCCATGACGTCGTAGTTGTAGTCGGGCGTCCCCGTGGGAGCGGTGGGTGTGACCGCGTTGGTGAGCTGGTCCGCGGGGTACGTGCCCGGTCCGGCGACGGGCTTGAAGTACTCCGCCGACTTCTCGAGGTAGGCCTTGACCTGCGCGCCGGTCAGCTTGATGCCCAGCAGGGTGTTGTCGTAGATGTACAGCCCGGCGACGTCCCGGACGGAGATGTCGCCGGCGGGGATGGCCGCGTCCTTGTTGAACGGTGCCGCGATGGACAGCACGGGAAGGTCCGCGTCCGCCCCCGTCAGCCCGGCCTTGACCGCGTCCGCCTGGACGTAGTTGATGAAGTCGAGCGCCGCCGTGTCCTCGTACCGGGCCGTGGCCGCCGACATCGCCTCGGTGGCTGTGCCGATCACACCGTTGACGTACGTGACCACCTTCTTCTGGTCCTTGGCCAGCATCTTCACGATCTTCGGGTCCTCGGGCACCGCGTTGCTGTTCAGCACCTTGGAGTCGACGGACTGCACCGACCACCGGCCGTGGGCGTAGCTCAGGTCGACGTCGAAGACCGAGAGGCGCTCGCCCCACTTGAGCGGCTCGGACAGCACCACGGGCTTGCCGGTGGCCTCGTTGGTGACGACCCGCTTCGCGATCTCCTGGTGGGCGTGGCCCACGAGGATCGCGTCGATGCCCGGGACCTGCTGGGCGACGAGCGTGGCGGCGTTCTCCGGGAACGGCAGCGCGTCACCGTACGAGGACGACGTGTCCGCCCCGGAGTGGGCCGCGACGAGCACGACGTCGGCGCCGTCGCGCTTCATCTTCGGCACGTACCTCTTGGCCTGCTCGACGAGCCCGTCGAAGTGCATCTTGCCCTCGACGTTGGCCTTGTCCCAGATGGCGATGCCGGGGTTGGTCAGCCCGAGGATGCCCACCCGGATCGGCTTGCCGTGGGCCGGGCGCACCGTCTTGATCACGTAGGGCTCGAACGCCGGCTTGCCGGTCGTGTCGTTGGTGGCGTTCGCGGCGAGGAGCGGGAAGTCGAGCTGCTTCTCGAACGTGCGCAGGTAGGGGATGCCGTAGTTGAACTCGTGGTTCCCGACGGCCGCGGCGTCGTACCCGATCGCGTTCATGGCCGCCGCCATGGGGTGGATCGTGGTCCTCGAGATGGGCTGGATCTTGGCGTAGTAGTACGCGAGGGACGTGCCTTGGATCGTGTCGCCCGCGTCGACGAGCAAGGTGTTCCGCCGACCTTTCTCCGTGCGCACCTGGTTCACCAATGTCGAGATCTTGGCGAGGCCCACGTCGTTGTGCGCGGCGTCGTCGTACTCGGCATTCTTGAAGTAGTCCCAGTTCAGCGCGCTGCCGTGCAGGTCGGTCGTGCCCATCACGGTCAGGTGGTAGTCCTTGTCGGCACCCCCGCCGTGGCCCCCTCTGTGGCCGTTGCCGTGGGCGCTGGCGGTCGTCGGTACCGCGAGCGTGGCCAGCAGCGCCGTCGCTGCCAGCGCCGCGGCGACCGTGCCGCGTCGTCGGACGTTCGTCCCCATGTCGGTGTCCTCCTGTGTTGTCGCAGATGCACCGGATTGCGGTGCGTCGGGCAACCTACCCCGCGCGGGTGACAAGCGTGTGCCGAACGGGTGACGGCGTGGCGTCGTGTGAGCGCCGGTCGGACCCGTGCTGGTTCGACCGCGTCGGTCAGGTGGCCCAGCGACGCACGCGACGTCGGCTCGCGTCGTGCCAGGCCGCGGGGAAGTCGGCCAGGGCGCGAGCCGCCCGGTCCCGTTCGAGGCCTGCCAGCAGCCCGTAGGCGAAGCCGTTCTCGCCCGCGAGGTGGGCGCGCATCCCCATCGCCCGGACGACGCCCTGCATGATCACGGCGTCGTGGTGCTCGCCGAGGACGTCCTGCACGTCCTCGAACGCGCCTGCGAACCTCTCGGCGGGACGGTCGGCGACGGGCGCCACCGCCTCGGCGACGTAGCGCGCGGTCCGGGACGCCTTGCGCACCTCGTGGAGCGCTGCCGCGAGGTCGCGGTCCTGGGCGACGGGGTCGGGCATCGACGGCCACCGCGAGGTGCCGGTCGTCGACGCGAGCACGGCGCGGGCATCCCGTTCCCGGTCGCGCGCTCTCCGCCAGGCCCGGCGCACGACGCGGGCCGCGGCATCCTCCGCGCACGCTGCCGCCCGGTCGTCCGCCAGGGTCGAGAACTGACGCAGCGCGACGACGAGCCGCGCGTGCCGCTCGGTGCCCAGGTGCACGACGACATCCGTGTGCGCCGCATGCCGGGCGGCGTCGAGCTCGGCCGTGACCCGCGCCCGGACGGGCCCGACGACGAGCTCGTCGGGCAGGTCGCCGAGCATCGCGGCAGCCCGGTCCCGCTCGACCTCGAGGTCGCGGGCCACGCCGAGGACGTGAGCCCAGGCCGCGAGCTCGGACCGGAGCGAGTCAGCCCGCTCCCGCTCGAGCCACGGCCGGAACGCGCGCAGCAGCGCGCGCACGCGACGCGTCGAGACCCGTGCCTGGTGCACCGCGTCGGGGACGTCCGCGAGGACGTCAGGCGTGAGGTCGAGGAGCCGGCCGGTCTCCTGCCGCAGCGCGTCGGTCGCGAGGTCTGTCGCCGACCCGCCGCCGGTCATGTCCACGCTCGCATGCCGCCATCGTCCGCGAGGACGGCGCGTGCTGCCACGCGGGCGGCGTCACCACCAACCCTGGCGACGCGCCCACCACAGCAGCGCCCCGGACATCGCGGCCATGATGGCCAACGAGGTGACGAGCGGCGTGGCGGAGGTGCGCTGGTTGACGATGAGGTTCATCCCGAGGATCGACGCGAGCGCAGTGATCGGCAGCGTGACGACCGCGATCACGGCCAGTCGCTCGGCGGCGATCGTCATCTTGGTGTCGGTACGAGTCCGGTAGAACTCGATGACGCCCTGGAGGTACTCCTTCTCCTCGCCGGCCAGTCCCGCGATGCGGTCGAACTGCTCCACCAGGTCGGCGGTCAGGTGCCGGCTCTCGTCGGGCACGGCGCGGGGAAGCGACATGACGCGTCGGTAGATCTCCGCCGTCTGCGCTGCGATGGTCCGCACGGCCAGGAGCCCGTGGCGGGTGCGGAACATCGCGTCGAGGAACTTCTCGGGGTCGTCGTACGAGTCTGCTGTGACCTTCTGCTCGAGCTCCCAGACCTCCTGGGTCAGCTCCTCGACGAACTGCTCCATGCGCCGCGTGATGGCCGAGACGATGGCGTGGGAGATGTCGAACGGTGTGCGCGGCCGCAGCCGCCCCGTCCGGATCCGTTCCAGGACGGCCCGGGTGTCCTGCTGAGCGACCTCCCGCGGGACGGCCTCGTTGTAGGGCCCGTGCACGGTGACCAGGTATCGAGGGCCGACGAACCGGTCGAGCTCGACGTGGTGGATGTGTCCGGCGGTGCCGCGCTCGGGTGCGTGCAGCACCAGGAAGAGCACGTCGGGGTAGGCGTGCACCTTGGGCAGCCGGTTCCGCACCACGCAGTCACGCACGGCCATCGGGTGCAGCTTCAGCACGTCGGTGAGCACCGCCGCCGCGTCGTCGTCCCACTCCGGGACGTCGACCCAGACCAGGGCGTCCCCTGCCAGCAGGGCGGGCAGGTCTGCGGCACCGTGCTGCGTGACGCCGTCCTCGGTGATCGCGTGGATCTGCATCGTCGTCCTCCCGCGCCATCATGGCGCGCGAGCCCGTCCAGCGCATGCCCCGCACGGGGGAAAGACGAGGCGTGGTGCCGGGCCGCACCGACGTGGGGCCCGGCACCGTCGTCACGCGCTCAGCCGTGGATCACCCAGCGCTGTGCCGCGTTGCCGTTGCAGTCCCAGATCTGCACCTGCGTGCCGCGCGTCGACGAGCCCGACGGGTTGTCCAGGCACTGACCCGACTGCGGGTTGAAGAAGGTGCCGTCAGCCCGGGAGATGAAGACCTGGCTGCCGGTGCTGTTGCAGTCCCAGAGCTGCAGCTTGGTGCCGTGGGTCGTGGCGCCGCCCGGGATGTCGAGGCACTTGCCCTGCACCCGGAGGGTGGAACCGGCGGCCACGTACGTCCACTTCTGCGCGACGGACCCGTTGCAGTCCCAGATCTGCACCTTGTTGCCGTTGCTCGTGCTGGCGGCGTTGTTGTCGAGGCACAGACCCGTCGATGAGGTGATCGAGCCGGCGGTCGCGGTGCCGCCCGTCGACCCACCACCCGTCCCACCGCCGGTGCCCCCGCCCGTGAACGGCTCGATCACGAGGCCGGCCGACGTGGGGGAGCCGTCGTTGACCAGGGACTCGAAGTTGCCCACGTCGTCGAACGCGAACGCGTAGGCCTTCCCGTCGGCCTGGTTGGCGTGCACGATCCGGGCGTACTGGTTGGTGGGGCTGGACTTGTAGAACGCCGACGCGTCGGTGCTGGGTTGGGTGTCGACCGTGCCGAGCGTGCCGCGGTTGAGGGCGGCGCACAGGGTGCGCGCGATCGGACCGACGACCTGGTCGTTGGGTGCCTGGAGCGCACCGTCACAGCCCCACACGTCGGCGCTGCTGGGACGGTTGAACGAGGCCACCTGCACGCCCGACCCGTTTGTGAAGGTCATGACCGTGCCCGACGTGCGGCCGAAGTACTTGGTGCCCGGCTGGTCCGCGAACGGCACGACCGTGAGGGTCTTCGACGCGTACGCCGACCACGCCGAGGCGATGTACGGGTCGAGGTACGTGGTGCTGAAGAGACCGGCGCCGGCCGCCTTGCCCGGCGCGAGGACGCGCAGGACGGTGCCGTCCGAGCGCTTGACCACGGTGTTCGCCCAGCCCGACTGCGCGGAGATCTGGTTGATGACATTGTCGCGCCCGTTGGCGACCAGGTCGCCGGTGCGGTGCGTGCCACCGCTGCCCGTGACGGTGACCGCGTGCGGCACGGCGAACATGTCGACCTGAGAGCTGTTCAGCCACAGCCCGGCGTCGTTGTAGGTGAACTCGCTCCAGTCGAACAGGATGTCGTGGTTCGGGTCTCCGCTCGCCCACGGGGCAGGCTGGACGAGCCCGTCGGGCGTCAGGAAGAACTTGAGCTTCTGGCCGAGCGAGAAGTAGATGCGCCCGCTGATGCCGCGCGGCACCTGGATCGTCGTGCTGCCGCCGCTGCCGGGGCCGCCGATCGCCACGTCGGGCGCCGCGGACGGCGGGTTCGACCCGGCCGGCCACGCCGTGAACGTCCCGCCCGCGTTCACGTAGCCGAGACGGCCCGTGCTCAGGTTCGTGCCGAGCACGTACACGTACACGGCGTCGCCGCGGCCGCTGGAGTTCGTGATGGTGAACGGCAACCGGTCCGGGCCGGCCGCCTGCACGGCGGGTGCGGCGATTACCGCGGTCGTCAGGCCGATCGCGAGCGCGCTGAGCGCGCCGAGCACTCGTCTTCTGGTCCTCATTGACCAATCCTTCGTGTTCGTCGGTGTCGTGCTCCCCGCCGGGTGGACCCGGCGGGGTGGTGTCGCAGCCGGCCCGGCGGGGCCCCGCGACGACCGGGCGCGACGAGGCGCCGCGCCCGGCCAGGTCGGACTCAGGAGTGCAGCGTCCAGCGCTGGGGGGACTGGCCGTTGCAGGTCCAGATCTGCACCTGGGTCCCGCGGGTCGTCGACCCGGCGGGGTCGTCGAGGCACTTGTCGGCCTGCGGGTTGTAGTACGAGCCGTCGCTGCGGGCGATCCACACCTGCGCCGCCGTGTTGTTGCAGTCCCAGATCTGCAGCTTGGTGCCGTTGGCGGTCGCGCCACCGGGGATGTCCAGGCACTTGCCTTGGACGTGCAGCGTGGTCCCGGCCTGCACGTAGGTCCACTTCTGCGCCGCGGAGCCGTTGCAGTCCCAGATCTGCACCTTGTTGCCGTTGCTGGCGTTGGCGGCGTTGTTGTCCAGGCACAGCCCGTTGGCGTTGGTGATCGACCCGCCCGACGGCGTCGTCGGCCCGCCGCCGCCCGTGCCGCCTGTGCTGCCGCCCGCCGTGTACGCCGCGACGTAGTCGACGAGCATCGGCACGCCCGACTGCGTCTGCGCGGTGGGGCCGCCGCCGAAGGCCGCGGGGAAGCCACCGCCGATCGCGACGTTGAGGATCATGAAGAACCCGTGGTGCGTCGCGTTGTTCCACGTCGTCGCGTCCACCTGGTTGGCGTTGACGGTGAAGAAGTTCGAGCCGTCGAGGTAGAAGCGCAGCTGCTCCGGCGACACGCTGCGATCCAGCTCGGCCGCGTAGGTGTGGAAGCCGGTCTGGCAGCCGGAGCACGCACGCTCGCCGCTGCCGAGTCCGGTGGTCTCGTTGCACGGGCCGCCGGGGGAGGTCCCGCAGTGCAGGGTCGCGAACTCCGAGCTGCGTCCGTTGATGTCCTCGAGCACGTCGATCTCGCCGATGCCGGGCCAGCCGCTCGCCCCCGTCCCGCGTGCTGCGGCGCCCAGCGCCCAGAACGCGGGCCAGTACCCGGCCGCCGCCGCACCGCTGACGTTGGGCTGCTGGATCCGGGCCTCGATGCGCAGCTTGCCGCCGGCGGGCGCCGCCAGGTCGGTGCGCTGCGTCTCGACCCGGCCGCTGGTCCAGCTGCCGTTCGCGGCACGGATCGGCTTGATCGCGAGGTTGCCGTTGCCGTCCTGGTAGACGTTCGCCGTGCTGTTGGTCATGGTCTCGATCTCGCCTGTGCCCCAGCCGGCCGCGCCCCCGGGGTAGCCGGTGCCGAGGTCGTAGAGCCAGCTCGCCGTGTTGAGCCCGGTGCCGGCGGCTCCCGTGAAGTCGTCGGCGAACACCTGCGTCCAGCCGGACGGGGTCGGCGGGGTCGACGCGGACGCGGGGCCGGCGAACGTCGTCGCGGCCAGCGTGAGCGCAGCGCCGACGACGACACCGACGCGCAGACCGCGTCCGCGGCGTGTGGATCCGAACATGTGATGCCTCTTCTCAGACGTGTCTTCGGACGTGTCCCGGGTGATCGGCCGTCGACGTCGACGGGGCCCGGGAGCTCGTGACGCGCAGATCGCGCGCGGCATCGCCGGACGCGTGGCGCGCGCTCGGTGATGGCGTCGTCCGGCGCGCGGCCTGCGGGTCGAGTCGCGGCGTCGGCTAGGGGATCGGCTCAGGTGTGAGCGGGTGTGCTGGTGAGACTTCGGACGACGTCAGCCGCGGCTCGGGGCAGCACTGCACCGTGCTGCTCGCTCGGCTGACCGTGCATACTGGAAGCGCTTCCAGCAGCGCGCCCATCCTGAACCCTTACCAGTCGGTAGTCAAGAGGAACGGACAAATCACCGGACGCCGCCGGCCCTGCGGCGGCGGTCAGTCGGTCCCGGGTGCCGAGCCCCGCACCACCAGATGCGTCGCGAGCTTCTTCGGACGCGGGCGTTCGCCGGCGATGACCTGCACGGTCATGGCGGCGAGCGCCTCACCGAGCTCCCGGATCGGCTGGTGCACGGTCGTCAGCCCCGGATCCGTCTGGTCGGCGATCGTCAGGTCGTCGAACCCGACCACCGCGACGTCCTGCGGCACGCGCAGGCCTCGCGCCTTGATCGCGCCCAGTGCACCCGCGGCCATGTTGTCCGACGCTGCGAACACGCCGTCGACGGCGGGGTGGCGGTCGAGCAGGCGGTCCAGGGCCAGGGCGCCGCCGCGCGGCGTGAAGTCGGCCGTCGCGAGCCCGACCGGCTCGACGCCCGCCTCGACCATCGCGTCGACGAACCCGCGGTGGCGGTCGATCGAGGCCTGCAGGTCCATGGGGCCGGCGATCATCACGACCCTCCGTCGCCCGAGCGCGAGCAGGTGCTCGGCGGCCTGGCGACCGCCCTGCGCGTTGTCGACGTCGACGAACCACGCCGGCTCGGCGCCCACCGGACGTCCGCAGAACACGACCGGCAGGTCCGTCAGGTGGGCCGCGCCCGCCAGCCAGTCGTCGCCGCCGGGCGCGATGACCATGAAGGCGTCGGCGCGCCCCGATCGCAGCATGCGCTTGAGGCGGTCCTGGCCACGCGCGGAGGCCGCCAGCATCAGGGTCAGGTCGAGGTCGGCGCGGTCCAGCTCGGTCGCCACGCCCAGGATGATCTGGGCGTAGAAGGGGTCGACGAAGAGCGTGGGGTCCTCGTTCGCCACGGCGAGCACCACGGCGCCGGCGTGGTTCGTGGCGAGCGCCCGCGCGGAGGCGTTCGGCACCCAACCGAGGTCACGCACGGCCGCCTGGACAGCCTCACGCTTGGCCGCGCTGACGTTGGGCAGGTTGTTGACCGCACGCGACGCCGCCGCGCGGGAGACGCCTGCGCGCCGGGCCACCTCGTCGAGCGTGGGTGGGCGCCTGGAGGGGTCCATGCGCGCGAGAGCCTCCTTGGTCCGTGCGTGGCGCCCTCGAAGCCGGGCGCGCGATCTCCACGGTAGCCGAGCGGACGTCGCGCCCCACGCGGACCTGCAGGTGGGAAGCGGGTATCACCCGGTGACGGTGTGCCTCTGCCGTCCCAGCCCGTCGATCTCGATCTCGACGACGTCGCCCGCGCGCAGGTACTCGAAGCGGCCCGAGAGCGCGACGCCCTGCGGGGTGCCGGTGCAGATGACGTCGCCCGGCTCGAGCGCCATGTACTGCGACAGGCCCCACACCAGGTGGTCGACGTCGAAGATCATGTCCGCCGTCGACGAGTCCTGGCGCGGCTCGCCGTTCACCCACGAGCGCAGGCCCAGCCGGGTCGCGTCGACCTCGTCGGCCGGAACCAGGACCGGGCCCAGCGGCGCGAACGCCGGTCCGCACTTTCCCTTGGACCACTGGCCGCCGGACTCCTCGAGCTGCCACGCCCGCTCGCTCAGGTCGTCCACCACCGTGTAGCCGGCGACGTACGCGCGGGCGTCGGCGGGCGAGGGCAGGTACGTGGCGCGCCGCCCGATGACGATGGCGAGCTCGACCTCCCAGTCCAGCTTGGTGGAGCCCGGGGGGAGCGGCACGTCGTCGTCGGGGCCCACCACGGTGTTGGGGTGCTTGAGGAAGACGATGGGCGCGCTCGGGGGCTGCGCGCCGGACTCGGCGGCGTGCGCGGCGTAGTTCTGCCCGATGCAGATGACGGCGGCGGGCCGCGCGACGGGCGACCCGCGCCGCATCCCGTCCGCGCCGACGAGCTCGGGCAGGCCCGCGAGGGCCGCGCGGGCGCGGGCGATGCCGTCGGACGCGAGGAACGCGCCGTCGATGTCGGCCGTGACCGAGGACAGGTCGCGGACGACGCCGTCGTCACCGATCACCGCGGGGGTCTCGTGGCCGGCGGGTCCGAGGCGGAGCAGCTGCATGGTCGTCCTTCGGTGCTGGGGTGCGGTTCGGGGTCTGTCAGGCGTGCAGGGAGACGTGGTGGTCGTCGAGCAGGCCGCGGTGGACGAGGTCCGCCCACAGGCCGTCCGGGACGACGGCCGCGGCGCGTTCGACCGTCTGGCGCACCTGCGCGACGTCGCGCACGCCGACGACCGTGCTGACGACCGCGGGGTGGCGGCGCACGAACGCGAGCGCCGCCTCGGGGAGCGTCACGCCGTGCTCGCCGCAGACGGACGCGACGGCCCGGGCCCGCGCGACCAGCTCGGCGGGTGCGGTCGCGTAGTCGTAGGTGGCGTCGGCGGCCGGGACGTCGCGGGACAGCAGGCCGGAGTTGTAGACGCCGGCGACGACGACCGCGACGCCGCGCTCCTGGGCGGCGGGCAGCAGGTCGGCCGCCGCGGGCTGCTCGAGCAGCGTGTAGCGCCCGGCGCACATGACGACGTCGACGTCACACTCGCGCACGAACCGGGCGAGCATCGCGGACTGGTTCATGCCTGCGCCGATCGCGCCGACCACACCCTGGTCGCGGAGCTCGACGAGGGTGTCGACACCTGTCGTCGCGGCCTGCTGCCCGTGCTCGTCGGGGTCGTGCAGGTAGACGACGTCGAATCGGTCCAGCCCGGTGCGCCGCAAGCTGTCCTCGAGCGAGCGCAGGATGCCGTCGCGGGAGAAGTCCCAGCGGCGCACGTGATCGGCCGGCACGTCGAACCCCTGGTCGTCGCGGCGGGACGCGGTCGCCGGCGAGGGGTCCAGCACACGCCCGACCTTCGTCGACACGACCAGCTCGTGGCGGGGCCTGCCCGCGAGGGCGGCCCCGAGGCGCCGCTCGGACAGGCCGAGCCCGTAGTGCGGCGCGGTGTCGAAGTACCGGATGTCGGCGTCCCAGGCGGCATCGACGGCTGCCCGCGCCTCGTCGTCGGACGTCGCCCGGTACAGGTTTCCCAGCTGGGCGGCACCGAACCCGAGCTCGGTGACGGCGACGGCGGTGCGGGCGATCCCTCGTCGAGCGAGCGTCACGGCGTGCGGACCCGCAGGGCGGCCATGCCGCCGTCGACGGCCAGGACCGTCCCGGTCGTCGCGGCGGCGAGCGGGCTGGCGAGGTAGCACACGGCGTGGGCGACCTCGGCGGGCCCGACGAGGCGGCCGGTCGGCTGCCGCGCCTCGAGAGCGGCTCGCTCTGCGGACGGGTCCGCGGCCTGGTCCAGCAGCCGACCCACCCACGGCGTGTCGACCGTGCCGGGGTTGACGCAGTTCACGCGGATCCCGGCGCGCACGTGGTCGGCGGCCATGGCGCGGGTGAGGGCCTCGACGGCGCCCTTGGACGCCGAGTAGATCGCGCGCGCCGGCAGGCCGACGGTCGCGGCGACCGAGCACGTGTTGACGATCGCGGCGTGGGACGAGCGCTCGAGGTGGGGGAGCGCCGCGCGCGTCACGCGCACCAGGCCCATGACGTTGACGTCCAGGACCCGTGACCACTGCGCGTCGTCGTGGTCCGCGATCGTCCCGACGGCACCGATGCCGGCGTTGTTGACCAGGATGTCGATGCCCCCGAGACGATCCGCGGCCTCGGCGACGGCGGACCGCACGGCGTCGTCGTCGCAGACGTCCGCGACGAGCGAGACCGCGCCGTCGGGCACGCCCTGCGTCTCGCGGTCGATCGACGCCACCCGCGCCCCGCGGGCCAGCATCGCGGTCACGATCGCGGCGCCGATCCCCGACGCCCCGCCGGTCACGACGGCCGCCAGGCCGCCGAGCTCGTCGTCCATGCATCCTCCTCGAGCAGGTCGGCAGTCAACGTAACGCACACGGCACCCGTCGAGCGACCAATCATCCGAGGTATGACACGCATTGCGCAGTGCAGGTTGACGCCACGCGCACGACAGGCCTAGCGTCCGGCGCGTAAACATCGGATGTTCGTCCGATGTGTCCACGGGGAGCGGGGCAGCATGGCCAGGATCGTCGACGTCGTCGTCGAGGACGTCCGTTTCCCCACGTCACGCACGGCCGACGGCTCGGACGCGATGAACCACGACGCGGACTACTCCGCCGCCTACGTCGTCCTGCGCACGGACGACGAGAACCTCGCGGGCTACGGCCTGACCTTCACCATCGGCCGCGGCAACGACCTGGTCGCGCAGGCGGCGCGACAGCAGGCGGCGTGGCTCGTCGGCCGCGACGTCGACGAGCTTGCTGCGGACATGGGTGCGGTCCACCGCGCGCTGTCCGCGGACTCCCAGCTGCGCTGGCTCGGGCCCGAGAAGGGCGTCGTCCACCTCTCGCTGGCGGCCGTGCTGAACGCCGCGTGGGACCTGGTGGCTCGCCGCGCGGGCGTCCCGCTGTGGCAGCTGCTGGTCGAGCTGACGCCGGAGCAGCTCGCCGACGTCGCCGACCTGCGCTACCTGTCCGACGCGATCACGCGGGACGAGGCCGTCGAGCTGCTGCGCGAACGGGCCGGGACGAAGCCCGAACGCATCGCGCACCTGCGCGAACGCGGCTACCCCGTCTACACGACGTCGGCGGGCTGGCTGGGCTACGACGACCACTGGCTGCGCCGGCTCTGCCAGGAGGCGGTCGACGCGGGCTACACGCACGTGAAGCTCAAGGTGGGTGCGGACCTGGCCGACGACGTGCGGCGCTGCGGCATCGCACGCGAGGTCATCGGCCCCGACCGGCACCTGATGATCGACGCGAACCAGGTGTGGGACGTGCCGCAGGCGATCGACTGGGTGCACGAGCTGGCCCGGTTCGACCCACTGTGGATCGAGGAGCCGACGTCCCCCGACGACGTGCTGGGCCACGCGGAGATCCGCCGACGCGTCGCACCCGTGCGCGTGGCGACGGGGGAGCACTGCCACAACCGCGTGATGTTCAAGCAGCTCCTGCAGGCGCAGGCGCTGGACTACCTGCAGCTCGACACCGGCCGGCTGGCCAGCATCAACGAGATCGTCGCCGTCCTGCTGCTCGCCGCGAAGTTCGGCGTCCCCGTGTGCCCGCACGCCGGCGGTGTCGGGCTGTGCGAGATGGTCCAGCACGTCTCCGTCCTGGACTACGTCGCGATCGGCGCCTCGCTCGACGGCCGCGTCACCGAGTACGTCGACCACCTGCACGAGCACTTCGCCGACCCGGTCGCTGTCGCCGACACCGGCTGGGGCCCGGGGTACGTCCTGCCGACGCGGCCGGGCTACTCCACGCAGATGCACGCGGCGTCCGTGGAGCGCTTCCGGTTCCCGGCGGGAGCGGAGTGGGCGGCCGGCGCGTAGGGGATACTCGCGCCATGTCCCGCACCGACGAGGTCGTCGCCGCCGTCCAGCGCATGGTCCTGGACGGCCGGCTGGCCGCCGGAGACCGGCTCCCGGTGGAGAAGGACCTGGCCGACGAGCTGGGCGTCTCCCGGGGCTCGTTGCGCGAGGGCGTGCGCGCCCTGGTCACGCTCGGCATCCTCGAGACCCGCCAGGGCGACGGCACCTACGTGACGCGGCTCGACCCCGCGCGGCTGCTGGGCTCGATGGGCTTCTTCGTCGACCTGCACTCCGACGGCAGCGCGCAGCCCTTCCACGCCGTGCGGCGCCTGCTCGAGACCGAGGCCGCGGGCCTGGCAGCGACGCGCATCGACACCGACGCGCTCGCCCGGGCCCGCGCCGTGCTCGACGGCGTCCGCGACATCCTGAGCACCGCTCCTGTCGACCACGAGGCGTTCATCGCCACCGACATCGAGTTCCACCGCATCGTCGCCGAGCAGTGCGGCAACCCCGTCCTCGCGGCGCTCGTCGACGCGTTCGGCAGCCGAACCGCCCGCACGCGGCTGTGGCGCGGTCTGCACGACGAGGGTTCCGAGGAGCGCACGTGGCACGAGCACGACGCCATCTGGCGCGCGCTGGCCACCGGTGACGCCGACGCCGCGCGGATCCGCATGGCCGCGCACCTGCTGGGCGTCGAGGACGCGGTGCGCGATGCCGCGCCCGACGAGGCAGCGCTCGACGAGGCCGCGCTCGACGAGGGCTGAGAGCGCTCAGCCGTCCAGGCGTGCCGCCACGTCGGCCGGGAAGCCGCCGGTCGCGATCGGACCCCACCGCGTGATCTCGATGCGGATCAAGGACTTGTTCTGGACGCGCATCGCCGATCGGTACTCGTCCCAGTCCGGGTGCTCGCCGGCGATGCACCGGTAGTAGTCGACCAGCGCGTCCTCCGCCTCGGGCATGTGCAGCACCTCGGCGTCCCCGTCGACCTGCACCCACGGGCCGCCGAAGTCGTCGGACAGCACGCACACGCTCACCCACGGCTCGCGCTCGGCGTTGACGGTCTTGGCGCGCCCCGGGTACGTGGAGATGACCAGCCGGCCCTCGTCGTCGACGCCGCCGCTGACCGGCGACACCTGCGGAAGCCCGTCCTCGCGCGACGTCACGAGGATGAAGTGGTGCCGGGTGCGGACGAAGTCCAGCAGCTCCGGCAGGTCGACGCGGCGCGTGGTGGCGATGGTGCGAGGCATCCGCCCAGGCTACGCGTCGGCGTAGGAGCAGGAAGAACGACGAAGGCCACCCCCGACTGCTCGGTGGTGGCCTCGTGACCTGCTGTGGATCTGGTGGGCGATACTGGGATCGAACCAGTGACCTCTTCCGTGTCAGGGAAGCGCGCTACCGCTGCGCCAATCGCCCAGAGGGGTACTACATGGTGGTGCTGCTGAGAGGTGGAGATGGGATTCGAACCCACGTATACGGCTTTGCAGGCCGCTGCCTCGCCTCTCGGCCACTCCACCCTGAGACCGCAGTCCAGCGCGGCCGAGGCCGAGAAGGAATGTCTCCGAGCGGACGACGGGATTCGAACCCGCGACCCTCACCTTGGCAAGGTGATGCTCTACCACTGAGCCACGTCCGCAACGCACGTCCCCCGGTTCTCACCGGCGTTCCGTGTGCGTCCCAGACTCTAACCGAGTCTTGGCGCAGGAGCCAAACCGGCTCCCCGTGGGCACGGTCACCCGCATGATCACGGGCCAGTTAGCGTGTGGACATGCCTGATCAGCCCCGAGAATCGCCGGGTTCGGCCTGGTTCGCCGGGCTGGAGCTGTCGAATGTGACGCAGGTCATCGACGTCCGTGCGCAGCCAGAGCGCCTGCGTGAGCCCGGTTGGTGGGTGGTCGTGGGGGAGTTCGAGGGTCCGGTCCGGGCGTGGAGGTTCGCGCAGGTGGTCGTCGGCGACCACTTTGACGAGGCGGCCAGGCCGACCCTCCCCGCGCCTGCGGCCGGCGCGTCGTGGCGCTCGTCCCTCGACCAGGCGGGCTACGAGTCCGCCGTGGGCGCGGCACGTGAGCAGATCCGCGAGGGTGAGGTCTACCAGGTCAACGTCTGCCGGGTGATGTCGCTGGACGTGCCCGACGAGCCCGATGCCCGGGCCCTCGCCCGCGTGCTCGAGGCCGGCAACCCGGCTCCCTTCGCCGGCGGCATCCACGTGCCGGGACGAGAGTGGGTGGTCTGCGCGTCGCCCGAGCTGTTCCTGCGGATCGACGGCGACACGATCACGTCCGCGCCCATCAAGGGCACCGCACGGCGTCCCGACGGCCTGGGCGTCAAGGACCGCGCCGAGAACGTCATGATCACGGACCTGGTGCGCAACGACCTGCAGCACGTCTGCGTCGCCGGCACCGTCGAGGTGACGTCCCTCCTCGACGTCGAGCGGCACCCGGGGCTCGTCCACCTGGCCTCCACGGTGCAGGGCACGCTGGACCCGGACGTCGCCGGTGCCGACGACCTGTGGGCGCGCCTGCTGGACGCGACCTACCCGCCCGGATCGGTCTCCGGAGCGCCGAAGTCGTCGGCGCTGCGCTTCATCGACGACCTCGAACCTGTCGCGCGTGGGCCGTACTGCGGGACGTTCGGGTGGGTGCATGTCGCCGACGACGGGACGGTGCGCGCCGAGCTCGCCGTCGCCATCCGCACGTTCTGGTGGCGGGACGGTGTGCTGCGCTTCGGCACCGGCGCGGGCATCACGTGGGGGAGCGACCCGGCCCAGGAGTGGGCCGAGACGGAGCTCAAGGCCGCGCGCCTCGTCGCGCTCGCCACGGGTGCCGGGGGAGACTGACGGGATGGACACGGGTGTGGTGCTGTGGGCGGACGGCCGGTTGCGACGGGCCGACGAGGCGATCGCGACGGGCGTCGACCACGGGCTGACGGTCGGTGACGGCGTGTTCGAGACGTGCGCGGTCTACGGCGGCCGGGCGTTCGCGCTCACGCGCCACCTGCGCAGGCTCGCACGCTCGGCCGCGGGCCTGGGCCTGCCGGAGCCCGACGAGGACGAGGTGCGGGCCGCGACGCAGGCCGTGCTGGCCGCCGCGCCCGACGCGGGCCGGCTGCGCATCACCTACACGGGTGGGCCGGGACCGCTGGGCTCGAACCGCCTGCCCGCACCCGAGCAGCGCGCCACCCTCGTCGTCCTGGCCGGACCTGCGGTACGTGCCGAGACGTCCCGGGTGGTGCGGGTCCCGTGGGTCCGCAACGAACGCTCGGCGGTCGCCGGGCTCAAGACGACCTCCTACGCCGAGAACGTCGTCGCCCTGGCCGCCGCCTACCGGCAGGGGGCCGACGAGGCCGTCCTGGCCAACTCGCGCGACGAGCTGTGCGAGGGCACCGGATCGAACGTCTTCGTCGAACGGGACGGCGAGCTGCTCACACCGCCGCTGGACAGCGGGTGCCTGGCCGGGATCACGCGCGAGCTGCTGCTCGAGTGGGCGGCCGAGGCGGGTCTGCCCGCCCGCGAGGCCGTCCTGCCGTACGCCGTCCTGGACGACGTCGCCGCGGGACGCGCGCACCTGCTGCTGAGCGGTTCCATCCGCAACGTGTCGCCGGTCGTCTCGCTCGACGGGTCGGACGTGGCCGCCGGTGGGCTCTCGCTCGAGGCGCAGCGACTGTTCCAGGCGCGTCTGGCGGACGACCTCGACCCCTGACCTCGCCCACCGACCTCGCCCACCGAGCTTGCCCGGACGTGCGACGACCGGCCCCGCCCCAGGCGGAACCGGTCGTGGTGTTGCGAAGGTCAGGCCGTCAGCAGCGCTGCGATGAGGGCCGTGATCTCCGGGTCCATGCGGTCGCTCTCGGTCCCGATCGGCACCAGGGCCTCGGTCCCCGCCAGGAAACGCACGATGGGCTCGCTGGGGGCGGCGAGCAGCGCACTGCCCTCGACGCCGCTGAGCGACACGAGGGTGTAGTCGGGGTCTTCGTCGCGCCACACCTGGACGTCGCCGGTGCCGGCCGGGGCCTCGGAGGTCGCGTGCATCCCCAGGGAGAGGAGCTCGCGGCCGACGAGCCACGTCGACATGGTGTGCGGGCCCGTGAACACGGCTCGCACCGTGTAGGGGTCGCTCGTCCGGAATGACAGCTCGGCGCTGACGGGGATGACGCTCGCGTCGGACCCGATCAGCTGCATGGCGACGACCTCGACGACGTCGTAAGACGACTGCGTCATCGGGTCCTCCTGGTACTAGATGGGAACGGCACCGCTACGAACAAGGGAACGAGGTCCCATCATGGCAGCGGAACGCCGTGTTTGACGGGTCCGCCGCCGATGTTCACCCAGACGTACGCCCCGAACGGGGTGCAATCACCCAAACTCGTGCGGGGAGAACGCTCTCACCTGCACGCGGTCGGTCCGGTTCGGTTTTCGCGCCCGTTGTGGGTAGCATCCTTCCTCGACGTGACCTACGGGTCGCCTGTCGAGTCGTGCGGATCGGATGTCGGTCACACGGCGCGCCAGGGCGATTGGCTCAGTTGGTAGAGCGCCTCGTTCACACCGAGGAGGTCATCGGTTCGAGTCCGGTATCGCCCACGTCAGACGAAGGCCCCCTCCTGGTGGAGGGGGCCTTCGTGCGTCCTGGCGCGGCGTGTATTTGCGGTCGGGCCGTTCACCCGCGCGCCGGTAGCATCGTCAGCGGCCCACCGCCCGGGTGGGCGGCCACGAAGGAGACTGCACCCGTGCCCGAGCTCATCACCCTGACCGTCGACGGAACTGCGACCACCGTGGAGCCGGGGACGACGGGCACGGACCTGTTCGGGGACCGGCGCGACGTGCTCGTCGTGCGCGTGGACGGCGAGCTGCGGGACCTGCACCTGCCGCTCGACCACGCGAAGGTCGTCGACCCGGTGACCATCGACGAGCCCGACGGGCTCGCCGTGCTGAGGCACTCCGCCGCGCACGTGCTCGCCCAGGCGGTCCAGGAGGTGAACCCGAGCGCGAAGCTGGGCATCGGACCGCCCATCACCGACGGCTTCTACTACGACTTCGACGTCGAGACCCCGTTCACCCCGGACGACCTGAAGGCCATCGAGAAGGTCATGGGCCGCATCGTCAAGGAGGGCCAGACCTTCCGGCGCTGGGACGTCACCGAGGCGCAGGCGCGCGAGGAGCTGCGCGACGAGCCCTACAAGCTCGAGCTCATCGGCCTCAAGGGCGACCCGGCCGCCGCCGACGGCGCCTCCGTCGAGGTGGGTCTGGGCGGCCTGTCCATCTACCAGAACGTGCGCGGCGCCGGTCGCGAGTCGGAGACCGTGGTCTGGCAGGACCTGTGCCGTGGGCCGCACGTGCCGTCCACCCGCGTGCTCGGCAACGGCTTCCAGCTGACCCGCTCGGCGGCCGCGTACTGGCGCGGGAGCGAGAAGAACCCGCAGCTGCAGCGCGTGTACGGCACCGCGTGGCCGAGCAAGGACGAGCTGCGCGCCTACCTGGAGCGCGTGGCCGAGGCCGAGCGTCGCGACCACCGCAAGCTCGGCAACGAGCTCGACCTGTTCTCCTTCCCCGACGAGATCGGCTCCGGCCTGGCGGTCTTCCACCCCAAGGGCGGCATGATCCGGATGGAGATGGAGGACTACAGCCGCAAGCGCCACCTGGCCGCGGGCTACTCCTTCGTCAACACCCCGCACATCACCAAGGAGCAGCTCTTCCAGATCTCGGGGCACCTGGACTGGTACGCCGACGGCATGTACCCGCCCATGCACCTCGACGAGGAGCGTGACGCGGACGGCAACGTGCGCAAGCAGGGGCAGAACTACTACCTCAAGCCCATGAACTGCCCGATGCACAACCTGATCTTCGCGTCGCGCGGCCGCTCCTACCGTGAGCTGCCCCTGCGTCTTTTCGAGTTCGGCACGGTGTACCGGTACGAGAAGTCGGGCGTCGTGCACGGCATGACCCGCGCCCGCGGGTTCACCCAGGACGACGCGCACATCTACTGCACCCGTGAGCAGATGCGCGACGAGCTCACCAGCCTGCTGACGTTCGTGCTCGACGTGCTCAAGGACTACGGGCTCGAGGACTACTACCTGGAGCTGTCGACCAAGAACCCCGACAAGTCCGTCGGCGACGACGCGACCTGGGAGGAGGCGACCGAGACCCTGCGCGAGGTCGCGGAGGCCTCCGGCCTCGACCTCGTCCCCGACCCGGGCGGCGCCGCGTTCTACGGTCCGAAGATCTCCGTGCAGGTCAAGGACGCGATCGGCCGCACCTGGCAGATGTCGACCATCCAGCTCGACTTCAACCTGCCCGAGCGGTTCGAGCTCGAGTACACCGCGCCCGACGGCACCCGCCAGCGACCGGTGATGATCCACCGTGCGCTCTTCGGCTCCGAGGAGCGGTTCTTCGCCGTGCTCACCGAGCACTACGGCGGCGCGTTCCCCGCCTGGCTCGCCCCCGTCCAGGTGCTGGCCGTGCCCGTCGCGGAGCCGTTCGAGGGCTACCTCGACGACGTCGTCGCGCAGCTGCGCGCGCAGGGGATCCGCGCCGAGGTGGACCGCAGCGACGACCGGTTCGGCAAGAAGATCCGCAACGCCTCCACGCAGAAGATCCCGTTCGTGCTGATCGCGGGCGGCGAGGACGCGGAGGCCGGCGCGGTCTCGTTCCGGTACCGCGACGGGCGCCAGGAGAACGGGGTGCCGGTGGCCGAGGCGGTCGAGCGGATCGTGTCGGCCGTGCGCGACCAGGTCCAGGTCTGAGCGGTGGCAGCCACGGAGCCTGCCGGCGAGCCGGCCGAGCACTTCGCCGGGGAGCCCGACGGCCTCCAGCGGCTGTGGACGCCGCACCGGATGGCCTACATCCGCGGCGAGAACAAGCCGACCGACAAGCAGGCGGGTCCGGGCTGCCCGTTCTGCCGCGTGCCGGACGGGTCCGACGAGGACGGGCTCATCGTCGCGCGTGGCGAGGTCGCGTTCGTCGTCCTCAACCTGTACCCCTACAACGCGGGGCACCTGCTCGTCTGCCCGTACCGCCACGTCGCGGACTACACGGAGCTCACCGAGCGGGAGGTCGCCGAGGTCGCGGCGCTGACGCGGACGGCCATGCGCGTGGTGCGCGAGGTCTCGGCGCCTGCGGGCTTCAACCTGGGCCTCAACCAGGGTGAGGTCGCCGGGGCCGGGATCGACGCGCACCTGCACCAGCACGTGGTGCCCCGGTGGGGCGGCGACTCCAACTTCCTGCCCGTCGTGGCTCGCACCCGGGCGCTGCCGGAGCTGCTCGCCGACACGCGCGAGCGGCTCGCAGCGGCGTGGCCCGCGCCGGCGAAGGGATGATCGAGGCGTGCTGAATCGTCTGCGCGGAGCGATGACGCGCATCTTCACCCCCGTCGCCGACACCCTGCTCAAGCGCGGGGTCTCTCCCGACGCCGTCACGATCACCGGAACGGTCGTCGTGGTGGTCACCGCCCTGTGGGCGTTCCCGCAGGGCTGGTTCGTGGTCGGCACGCTCGTCATCGCGCTCTTCGCGCTGACGGACTCGCTGGACGGCGTGATGGCCCGTCGGGCCGGTCGGTCGGGGCCGTGGGGGGCGTTCCTGGACTCGACGCTCGACCGGTTCGCCGACGCCGCGATCTTCGCGGGCGTCGCGCTGTACTACTTCGGCGAAGGCGACGACCGCCTCACGGCCGTCCTGGCGCTGACGTGCCTGATCCTGGGCTCGATCGTGCCGTACGCGCGCGCACGCGCCGAGGGGCTCGGGATGACGGCGTCGGGTGGCATCGCCGAGCGCGCCGACCGGCTGTTCGCCGTCCTGATCGCCGCCTTCCTGGTGGGCGTCGGTGTGCCGGACGTCGTGCTGACGGTGGTCCTCGGGCTGCTGGCCGTCGCGTCCGCGATCACCGTGGTCCAGCGGATGGCGATGGTGCACCGCCAGGCCGCGGCGGCAGCCGAGTGAGGCTGGACGCGGGCACGCTCTACGCGTTCGCGTGGCGCAACGCCGGCCGCGTGCCGGGGCCGGTGCTGCGCGGCATGGGCAATCTCGCCGCCGACGTGTCCTGGCTGGCCCACGGGCACGGGGTCCGGCAGCTCGAGGCGAACTACGCACGGGTCCGCCCCGACCTGGACGGCCGGGCCGTGCGTCGCCTGAGCCGGGCGGGCATGCGCTCCTACCTGCGCTACTTCGGCGAGGCGTTCTCCCTCACGCACGCGAGCCCGGAGCAGATCGATGCCCGCGTGCGGGCATCGGGCCTCGACCGGGTCAGGGCGCTGCTGGCCGAGGGGAGCACAGTCGTCCTGGCACTCGGCCACCTCGGGAACTGGGACCTGGCGGGGGCCTGGGCGGGTCGCAACGTCGGCCTGGTCACGACGGTGGCCGAGCGCCTCGAGCCCGAGGAGGTCTTCCAGGAGTTCCTCGCGTTCCGACAGGGGCTGGGCATGCGGATCCTCGCGCTCGGTGACGGCGACGTGTTCCGCGACCTGCTGCGGACCGCGCGCGACGGAGAGGGGCTGATCCCGCTCCTCGCGGACCGGGACCTGACGGCCAAGGGGATCGAGGTGGAGCTGGCGGGCAGGCGGGCCCGCGTCGCCGCGGGCCCGGCGGCCCTGGCCGTCGCGGCACAGGCGACTCTCATGACCACGGTCATCAGCTACGAGAGGCTGCGCGGCGCGCGTCGCCGTGCGGCAGGGACCCCGTGGGGGATCCACATCGAGTTCGGCACCGCCCTGGTGGCAGGGGCCGGGCTCTCGCGCAACGAGCAGGTGCGTGCGCTGACCGAGCAGTGGGTGACGGAGCTCCTGGACGGCATCCGTCGGCACCCGCAGGACTGGCACATGCTCCAGAAGGTGTTCGTCGAGGACCTCGACCCGGACCGGTACGCCGCGACGCTCGCGCGCGAGGCGTCGGCATGAGCGCCGGGACGCGCCCCCTGCGGGTGGGCATCGTGTGCCCCTACTCGTTCGACGTCCCCGGTGGCGTCCAGTTCCACGTGCGCGATCTCGCCGAGGCGCTGCTGGCACGCGGGCACGACGTCCAGGTGCTGGCACCGGCCGACGACGACACGCCGATCCCGCCCTACATGACGGCAGCCGGGCGCGCGGTGCCGGTCCGCTACAACGGCTCGGTCGCCCGGCTCACGTTCGGTCCCGTGACCGCGGCACGAGCGCGCCGGTGGCTGGCCGCGGGCGAGTTCGACGTCCTCCACCTGCACGAGCCCGTGACGCCGAGCCTGTCGATGCTCGCGCTGTGGATCGCGGACGGCCCGGTGGTCGCCACGTTCCACACGTCGACCGAGCGGTCGCGCTCGCTCCAGCTCGCGTTCCCGCTGGTCCGGCAGTCCCTGGAGAAGATCTCGGCCCGCATCGCCGTGTCCGAGGACGCGCGACGCACGCTCGTCGACCACCTGGGCGGCGACGCCGTCGTCATCCCCAACGGCGTCTACGTCGACACGTTCGCCGCGGCGGAGCCGGACCCGCGCTGGACGGGGACGCCCGACGCGCCGACCCTCGCGTTCCTGGGGCGCCTCGACGAGACCCGCAAGGGGCTGCCGGTGCTGCTCGGCGCCGTGCGGGAGGTGCTGGCCCACGTGCCCGGCGCACGGTTCCTGGTCGCCGGCCGCGGTGAGACGGGCGAGCAGCAGGCGCGCGACGTGCTGGGCGACCGGGCCGGGGCCGTCGAGTTCCTGGGCGGGGTGTCCGACGAGGACAAGGCGCGGCTGCTCTCGTCCGTCGACGTCTACGTCGCACCCCAGACCGGTGGAGAGAGCTTCGGCATCGTGCTCGTCGAGGCGATGAGCGCGGGCGCGGCCGTCGTCGCGAGCGACCTGGGGGCGTTCTCGCGCGTGCTCGACGACGGCGCCGCGGGCGTGCTGTTCCGCACCGGTGACTCCGGCGACCTCGCGCGCACGCTGGTCGAGGTCCTGCGTGATCCCGCGCGGCGTGCGGAGGTCGCCGCGCGAGCCAGCACGGTGGTGCGCCGCTACGACTGGTCCGCCGTCACCGACCAGGTGCTCGCGGTCTACGAGATGGCGGTCGCGGGACGTGACGCACCCGTGGGCGAGGACCCGTCCTCGCTGCGCGGTGCGCGCCTGCTGGAGCTGCGCCGCGGCCGAGGGGAGGGCCGATGACCTGGACCGACACGACGCTGCTGATCGTCGCCGTCGTGCTGCTGGTGGGCTGGTGGCTGTGGGTGACCGCCTCGCGGCTCGACCGGCTGCACCGGAAGGTCGGTGCGGCCCGCGCGGTCGTCGACACCCAGCTGGTCCGCCGCGCCACGGTGTCCGCCGCGCTGGCGACGTCCGGCCTGCTCGACCCTGTCAGCTCCGTGCTGGTGGGGGAGGCCGCCTGGGCCGCGCTGTCCGCGGGCGGCACCGACGCGGAGACCCCGCCCGGGGTGCCCGACGAGCTGCGCGACCTGCTCGCGGCCGACCAGCACGCGCCGGTGGCTCCCTCGGACCTGTCCGCCGGGATCGGCGAGCGAGGTCGCATCGAGAGCGAGCTGTCGGCGACGCTCCGCGAGGTGCTGGCCGACCCCGACGAGGTCGCGGCGCTCGCGTCCGAGCCCGGCGGGGCGCAGATGCTCGACGAGCTGGGCAGCGCCTGGTACCGGGTGCAGCTCTCGCGGCGGTTCCACAACGAGGCGGTCGCCCAGACCCAGCGCATGCGGCGAGGCATCGCCGTCCGCGCGCTGCGGCTCGCCGGGCACGCCCCCGAGCCCCGCAGCCTCGAGCTGGACGACGAGTGGCCGACGACGCTCGGACGCCCCGGTGTGCGGACGGCGGAGACGCCCGCACAGCAGCCCGCGCAGGACTGAGCACCACCCGGTCAGGGCGTGAGACGGCCGTGAGACGCGCTCGGTCGGCCTCGGCCGACGGACTACGATGACGACATCGGACCGCGACGACCGCGGCCCGGTCCCACCCGCACCACCGTCTGTGAGGCTTGCCGTGACCAGCGAGAACATCCAGCCCGCCAGCTCTGCCGCCGGCACCGTCGGCACCGCGCGCGTCAAGCGCGGCATGGCCGAGATGCTCAAGGGCGGCGTCATCATGGACGTCGTCACGGCGGAGCAGGCCAAGATCGCGGAGGACGCCGGCGCGGTCGCCGTCATGGCGCTCGAGCGGGTCCCCGCCGACATCCGTGCCCAGGGCGGCGTCGCTCGCATGAGCGACCCGGACCTGATCGACGGCATCATCGAGGCCGTCTCGATCCCCGTGATGGCCAAGGCCCGCATCGGGCACTTCGTCGAGGCCCAGGTGCTGCAGTCGCTCGGCGTCGACTACATCGACGAGTCCGAGGTGCTGACCCCGGCCGACTACGCCCACCACATCGACAAGTGGGCGTTCACCGCCCCGTTCGTCTGCGGTGCCACCAACCTGGGTGAGGCCCTGCGCCGCATCACCGAGGGCGCCGCGATGATCCGCTCCAAGGGCGAGGCGGGCACGGGCGACGTGTCCAACGCGACGACGCACATGCGCACGCTGCGCGACCAGATCCGCCGCCTCACCTCGCTCCCGGAGGACGAGCTGTTCGTCGCCGCCAAGGAGCTGCAGGCGCCGTACGAGCTGGTCAAGGAGGTCGCCGAGGCCGGCAAGCTCCCCGTCGTGCTGTTCACCGCCGGAGGCATCGCCACCCCCGCGGACGCGGCCATGATGATGCAGCTCGGCGCCGAGGGCGTGTTCGTCGGCTCGGGCATCTTCAAGTCGGGCAACCCGGCCGAGCGTGCGGCCGCGATCGTCAAGGCCACCACGTTCTACGACGACCCCGACGTGATCGCGAAGGTCTCGCGCGGACTGGGCGAGGCCATGGTCGGCATCAACGTCGAGGACGTCCCCGAGCCGCACCGCCTCGCCGAGCGCGGCTGGTGACGTCAGCCTCCTGACGTCGACGTGACGGACTCCAGCACGCCGGACGTCCCCGCGGCACCCGGACCGGGCCTCGGCCCGGAGTGGGTGCGCGGGGACGACGGCGTGCTGTTCCGTCGGGCCGCACGCGTGATCCTGCTCGACGAGGACGACCGCGTGCTGCTGGTGCGCGGGCACGACCGCGACCAGCCCGAGCGCAGCTGGTGGTTCACGGTCGGGGGCGGTCTGGACGACGGCGAGGACGAGCGGTCCGCGGCCGTACGGGAGGTCCGCGAGGAGACGGGCATCGCGCTGGTGCCCGACGAGCTCGTCGGGCCGGTCTTCACGCGGTCGGCCATCTTCGACTTCTGGGCCGAGCACTGCCGCCAGGACGAGGTCATCTTCCTGGCGCGCGTCGGCGCCGGCGCGTTCGCCGGCGACCAGGCGGGCTGGACGTCGCTCGAGCGCGACGTGCTGGACGAGCTGCGCTGGTGGGCGCTGCCGGACCTCGCGGCCGTGCAGCTCGAGGTGTTCCCCGAGGACCTCGCCGCGCTCGTCGCGAACCTGCTGCCGCGCTGGGACGGCGTGACGCGGCACCTGGGCCTCGCCGTCGAGTAGCGCTACGTCACCGTCGAGCGCTGCGCCCAGCCGGCGTCGAGGTGCTCGCCCGAGGCGAGCACGTCCCCATAGGTCCGCGCCGCGGTGAGCATGTCCGCGTGCGTCAGGTAGGGGGCCGCGACCCCCAGCCGAACGACGTCCGGGGTCCGGAAGTCGCCGACGACGCCGCGCGCCGCCATCGCGCGCACCACCCCGTAGGCCGCGTCGTGCCGGACCGCCACCTGCGAGCCGCGCCGCTCGTCCTTGCGCGGCGAGACGATGTCGACGTCGGGGACGACCTGTTCGAGGCACGCGCGCAGGAACCGGGTCAACGACAGCGAGCGTGCTCGCACGGCCGCGACCTCCACGTCGTCGAAGACGTCCAGCGCGGCGTCGAGGGCCAGCAGCGACAGCATCGGTGCGGTGCCGGTGCGCATGCGCTCGATGCCGGGCGCGGGTCGGTAGTCGCGCTCCATCGCGAACGGCTGCGCGTGTCCGTGCCAGCCCGCCAGCACGTTGGGCGCGGCCGCCTGGTGGCGGTACGCGACGTAGCCGTAGGCGGGCGCACCCGGTCCGCCGTTGAGGAACTTGTAGGTGCACCCGACGGCGAGGTCCACGCGGTGCTCGTCGAGGCCGACCGGGACGGCGCCCGCCGAGTGGCACAGGTCCCAGACGGCCAGGGCGCCGGCATCGTGCGCCGCCGCCGTGATCGCCGGCAGGTCCCACAGCCGGCCGGTGCGGTAGTCGACGTGCGAGACCAGCACGGCGGCCACGTCGTCGGACGCCGCCAGGCGCTTGGCCATCTGGTCCGGCGCGACCTTCTCCACGGCCCAGCCCACCTGCGCCGCGACCCCCGCGAGCACGTACAGGTCGGTGGGGAACGAGTCGGGATCCGTCAGGACGACGTGCCGGCCGGGCCGCAGGGCCGCGGCCGCGTGCAGGCTCTGGTGCAGGCGCACGCTGGTGGAGTCGCCGACGACGACCTGGCCGGGCGCCGCACCGACGACCCGGCCGACCCGGTCGCCCACCGCTGCGGGCGCCTGCCACCAGCCGTGCGTGTTCCAGGACTCGACCAGGTCGCGGCCCCACTGGTTCGTCACGACGTCCGCGACGGCGTCCGGGACGTGGCGGGGGAGCGCCCCGAGCGAGTTGCCGTCCAGGTAGACGACGCCGTCGGGGAGCAGGAAGTGGTCGCGCCTGTCGGTCGCGGCGTGCGACGCGTCGAGCGCCGCCGCCTCCGAGGCGAGTCGGTCGGTCACTGGACGAGCGTACGACTCGACCCCGGCGTCGCTGTGATGTGACGAGCGGCACGGCCGGCGGCGCCGGCGCGGCAGGGCGCGGTCCCTACGATATGCGGGTGCAGACAACCGTCGGAGTCCTGGCCCTGCAGGGGGACGTGCGTGAGCACGTCCACGCGCTCGAGGACGTGGGCGCGCGCGCCGTCGCGGTGCGCCGCACCTCGGAGCTCGACGCCGTCGACGCGCTGGTCATCCCGGGTGGCGAGTCCACGACGATCGACAAGCTCCTGCGCGCCTTCGAGCTGTTCGAGCCGGTGCGGCAGCGGCTGCGCGCCGGGATGCCCGCCTACGGCTCGTGCGCCGGCATGATCCTGCTGGCGGACCGGGTGATCGGTGGGATCGAGGGGCAGCAGACGCTCGGCGGCATCGACGTGACCGTGCGACGCAACGCGTTCGGACGGCAGGTGGACTCCTTCGAGTCCGACCTGTCCGTCGACGGGATCGAGGGTCCGCTGCACGCCGTCTTCATCCGCGCGCCGTGGGTCGAGGAGGTCGGTCCCGCGGCTTCCGTGGTCGGCCGGGTCGAGGGCGGCCCGGCCGCCGGTAGGATCGTTGCGGTCCGCCAGGGTCCGTTGCTCGCGTCGTCCTTCCATCCGGAGGTCACGGGCGACACCCGGGTGCACCGTCTGTTCGTCGAGATCGTCCGCGAGAGCTAGGGGCTGCCAAGCGATGTCGGGTCACTCCAAGTGGGCCACCACCAAGCACAAGAAGGCCGTCGTCGACGCGAAGCGGAGCAAGCTCTTCGCCAAGCTGATCAAGAACATCGAGGTGGCCGCGCGCACCGGCGGCGGTGACCTCGCGGGCAACCCCACGTTGTTCGACGCGGTCCAGAAGGCCAAGAAGAGCTCGGTGCCCATCGACAACATCAACCGTGCGGTCAAGCGCGGCTCCGGCCAGGAGGCCGGCGGTGCGGACTACACGACGATCATGTACGAGGGCTACGGCGCCGGCGGCATCGCCGTCCTGGTCGAGTGCCTGACCGACAACCGGAACCGGGCCGCGTCCGACGTGCGCGTCGCGTTCACGCGCAACGGTGGCCAGATGGCCGACCCCGGTTCGGTGTCCTACCTGTTCTCCCGCAAGGGCGTCGTCATCGTTCCCAAGGAGGGGACCGACGAGGACGCCGTGATGGAGGCGGTGCTCGAGGCGGGCGGCGAGGAGGTCAACGACATCGGCGAGGCCTTCGAGGTCCTGTCCGAGGCCACGGACCTGGTCCCCGTGCGCACGGCGCTGCAGGAGGCCGGCATCGAGTACGACTCCGCGGACGTCGTCTTCTGGCCCGCGACGCAGATCGAGGTCGACGCCGAGGGCGCCCGCAAGATCCTGCGCCTCATCGACGCGCTCGAGGACTCCGACGACGTGCAGAACGTCTACGCGAACTTCGACGCGTCCGACGAGGTCATGGCGGAGCTCGAGGACGACTGACCCCATCGTGCGCGCGAGCCCGTGATCCTCGTCGGATCGCGGGCTCGCGGCGTGTGCGGGCCCGCTCGCCGCGGTCGGCCTGCGACAGTGTCGGCGTGCGTGTGCTCGGAGTGGACCCCGGCCTGACCCGGTGCGGGTTGGGCGTCGTCGACGCGCTCCCGGGGCGCCGCGCGGCGCTCGTGTCCGTCGGGGTGGCGCGCTCGGACCCGGGCCTCGAGGTCGACCAGCGACTCCTGCTCATCGAGCGCCAGCTCGAGGAGTGGATGGAGACGTACGCGCCGGACGCGGTGGCCGTCGAGCGGGTCTTCGCCCAGCACAACGTCCGCACGGTCATGGGCACCGCGCAGGTCGCCGGGCTCGCG
>Ga0160439_1000044_pt1 | contig 130917 bp, 116 predicted proteins | sample HID1975M_E0MG_FD_108201 | JGI IMG/M metagenome (GOLD analysis project Ga0160439, IMG submission 108201) | Enriched soil microbial communities from UW Madison campus, WI, USA - HID1975M_E0 MG | ecosystem: Environmental > Terrestrial > Soil > Unclassified | place: USA: Madison, Wisconsin...
ACGAAAGCACTTCTTCCTTTTCTTGAAGGAATGCGAGTTCCGCTTCAACTACGGATCGCCCAGGCAACAGCTTGCTACGCTGCGAAGATGGGTCGGGGTATAGGGCTTATCTAGGACAGCCCCTACTAGACGACAGGGAGAAGCTGTTCCGTCGTGTGCAAAGTTTGGTGCCGTTGGTCAGGGCGCGAAGGTGGACGATCAGGCTGTCGATCAAGTCGCTGTGTCTCGGTATTCGCCGGGGCGACGGAAGATGCCACCTCGCTGGGACACGTGGTTCATCAGGTCGCATGGAGGCGAAAAGGCGGATCGGCGTTTGCGTGGTGGTGTGGTCGCGAAGATGGGTCCCAGCTTTCGCTGGGACGACGGGCTGGGGGCTGACTGGTCGAACTGCAAAGGTCGATGTGCTTGCCGGACGCGAGGGCGAGCAGTGAGCTGTCAAGTCGCTGGGCCCCCGGCTTTCGCCGGGGCGACGGCAGGGGTGCGTCGGTCCATGCTGAATCCTGACGTCTCAGTTCCGCAGCAGGCTCCGCCGCGCGGCGAGGGTGACGCGAAAGCATGCGCCGCCGCCGGGTACCGCCACGTACTCGAGGTGTGCTTCGTTCGCCCGGCTCAGTTCGTGGGCAATGTAGAGGCCCAGGCCGGTGCCGCTTTCGGAAGTGGTGAAGAACGGGCGGAACAGCTGCGCGGCGACCGCTTCGGGGATGCCGGGGCCGCGGTCGAGCACGCTCAGGGTGGGGCACTCGTCGGTCTGCTCGATCCGCAGGGTGATCCGGGCTGGTTCGCCGGGCATGCGGCCGTAGCGGACGCTGTTGTTGACCAGGGCGGTCAGCACCTGCTGCAGGTGGCGCGGGTCGAAGATCGCGCGCAGCGTCGGCTGGTCGCAGCTGACCTTCAGTTCGGCGTTCTCGTCGCTGACGATCATGCGGTAGTCCTGCACGAACGCATGCGCGGCGGCGACCAGGTCGACGTGTTCGGGGCGGGCGCGTTCGCGCCGGGCGAGGCCGAGCACGCTTTCGACGATGCCGTTCGTGCGCACACACTGCTGGTGGATGATCTGCAGCAGCCGGCGGTCGGCCTCGCCGATCTGGTCCGATTCCTCCATCAGCTGGGTGGCATAGCTGATCGCGGCGAGCGGGTTGCGGATCTCGTGCGCGAGGCTGGCGGAGAAGCGGCCCATCGTGGCCAAGGTCAGCGATTCGGCGCGGCGCGAGACCAGCGAGGTGTCGTCGAGAAACACGAGGGTGCTGTCGCTTTCGGCCAGCAGGCGTACGAAACGCGGCATCACGTCGGTGTGCTCGCGCAGGGTCAGCGGGGCGCTGTCGACGTTGCCGCTGCGCAGCCATTCGGCCAGGCGCATCGCCAGCGGGGGCGCCAGCTGTGACAGCGTGCGGCCGTGCATGCCCTCTTCGCCGGGGGTTTCGCTGTCGCCGATCAGCAGCATCGCCGCTTCGTTGGTCAGGCGGATGTGGCCGGTGCCGTCGACCAGCAGCACGCCGGTCTGCATGCGGCGGATGACCAGTTCGTTGATCTCGGCCAGGTTCGCGGCCTCGGCGCCGCGCCGGTCGGCCAGCGCCTGGGTCTCGCGCACCTGGGTGCCCAGTTGCCGGGTCAGCGACGCGGCGGCGAAGAAGCCCAGCCCGAACATCAGCATCTCGGCGAAGGGCCGGTCGAACGCGCCGCTGCCGAACAGGCCGACGATGCGTTCGGTCAGCAGCGCCACCGATGCGCCTGCGGCGATCAGCAGGCTGGTGCGGAACGTCACGAACAGCGAGGCGGCGCCGATATTGAACAGCAGCAGCATCGCGACGCCGGGGGCGACTTCGGGAATCGCGTACGTGATCAGCGTCGCGACAATGATGTCCACCGCCACGCCGACCACGGCGTGGCTGGCGTAATTGCCCGTCGCCCGGCGCGCGTGCAGCCACAGGCCGATCGAGGCGATCAGATAGCCGATGCCGACCGAGACTGCGATCGGCGGGTCGATGATGCTGCCCAGCACCGTGCCCCAGGGACTGAACACCAGCAGGGCCAGCAGCGACGCCTCGAGGACGCGGTAGAGCGAGAAGAGCGCCAGTTCGCGCTGCAACAGCGAGGCATTGAGGACAGGAGCGAGCAGAGGCACGGTCACTTCCATCGGAGCCAGACGGCCGAGTATAGGCGCCGGGCCGGGACACGCAGGTGGGGCGGTTTTGCCCGCCGCCGCCGCATGGGCGAGAATAGCGGACCCCGTCGGCCCGTCGCGCGTCCCGCGCCGACCGCCGACCGGCGACTTTTCCTTTCCGTACGGACCCCACATGAACTTCCACGAATACCAGGCGAAGCAGTTGTTTGCCGATTACGGCATCCCCGTGCCGGCCGGGCGCGTCGCGTCCACCGCCGACGAAGCAGTCGAAGCAGCCCAGTCCCTCGGCGCCGGCCCCTGGATGGTCAAGGCGCAGATCCACGCGGGCGGCCGCGGCAAGGCGGGCGGCGTGAAGTTCTGCAAGACCACCGACGACGTGAAGGCGGCGGCCGAGAAGATGCTCGGCACCAACATGGCGACCTACCAGTCGGCCGGCGTCGCGCTGCCGGTGAACCTGGTGCTGGTCACCGAGGCCGGCGAGATCGCCAAGGAACTGTATCTGTCGGTGCTGGTGGACCGCGGCACGCAGTCGATCACCTACATCGTCTCGAGCGAGGGTGGCGTCGACATCGAGCAGGTGGCCGCCGAGACGCCGGAGAAGATCGAGACGCTCAACGTCGGTTTCGTCGAAGGCTTCCAGCCCTACCAGGGCCGTGACATCGGCTTCAAGATCGGCCTGAACGCGAAGCAGTCGAACCAGCTCGCGAAGATCATGGGCGGCCTCTACACGCTGTTCAACGAGAAGGACCTGGCGCTGGTCGAACTGAATCCGCTGGCGATCCTCGACAACGGCGACCTCTACGCCCTCGACGGCAAGGTCAACAGCGACGACAACGCCACGTTCCGCCACAAGGATCTGGCCGCGATGCGCGACACCTCGCAGGAAGACGAGGCGGAAGTGCGCGCCAGCGAGTACGACCTGAACTACGTGACCATGGACGGCAACATCGGCTGCATGGTCAACGGCGCGGGCCTGGCGATGGCGACGATGGACGTGATCGCACTCAACGGCGGTTCGCCGGCGAACTTCCTCGACGTGGGCGGCGGCGCGACCAAGGAGCGCGTGACCGAGGCGTTCAAGCTGATCCTGTCGAGTGACAAGGTCAAGGCGATCTTCGTCAACATCTTCGGCGGCATCGTCCGCTGCGACATGATCGCCGAGGGCATCATCGCCGCGGTCAAGGAAGTGGACGTCAAGGTGCCGGTGATCGTGCGCCTGGAAGGCACGAACGTCGAAGCGGGCAAGAAGCTGCTGGCCGAATCGGGCCTGGCGATCACCCCGGCCGACGACATCAACGACGGCGCGAAGAAGGCTGTCGCGGCCGCCGCCTGATTTCGGACGAACCTATTTCCTTCCCTTCTCCCGCTGGGAGAAGGTGCCCGAAGGGCGGATGAGGGCGCTTGCATCCATGCAGCCCTCACCCCAACCCCTCTCCCAGCGGGAGAGGGGCTCCAACAGGACAATTCCATGAGCGTTTTGATCAACAAGAACACCAAGGTGATCGTGCAGGGCTTCACCGGCCAGCAGGGCACCTTCCACGCGACCCAGATGCTGGAATACGGCACCCAGGTCGTCGGCGGCGTGACCCCCGGCAAGGGCGGCACCACCCACATCGAACTGCCGGTGTTCAACACCGTGCGCGAAGCGGTCGATGCCACCGGCGCCGACGCGTCGGTGATCTACGTGCCGCCGCCGTTCGCGGCCGACGCGATCCTCGAAGCGGCCGCGGCCGGCATCAAGGTCATCGTCTGCATCACCGAGGGCATCCCGGTGCTCGACATGCTGCGCGTCAAGAACGTGCTCAAGTCGCACCCGGACGTGACGCTGGTCGGTCCGAACTGCCCGGGCGTGATCACGCCGGGCGAGTGCAAGATCGGCATCATGCCGGGCCACATCCACCAGCCGGGCAAGATCGGCATCGTGTCGCGTTCGGGCACGCTGACCTATGAAGCGGTCAAGCAGACCACCGCGGCGGGTCTCGGCCAGTCGACCGTCATCGGCATCGGCGGCGACCCGATCAACGGCCTGAACTTCGTCGACTGCCTGAAGCTGTTCAACGAAGACCCGCAGACGCTGGGCATCATCATGGTCGGCGAAATCGGCGGCGACGCCGAGGAAGCGGGCGCCGAGTACATCAAGGCCCACGTCAAGAAGCCGGTCGTCGGTTTCATCGCCGGCGCGTCGGCCCCTCCAGGCAAGCGCATGGGCCACGCCGGCGCGATCGCCTCGGGCGGTTCGGGCACGGCCGAGGGCAAGTTCAAGGCGATGGAAGCGGCGGGCGTGAGGACCGTCCGTTCGCCGGGCGACCTGGGCGCGGCGATCGCCGAGCTGGTCAAGTAACCGATCCGTCTTCCGGATGTCGGAAAGGCCGCCTTCGGGCGGCCTTTTTCGTTGCGCGGCATTCTCCTGTAGGAGCGCGCTCGCGCGCGATGGGGCATTTCCGGAAGAGCCCCATCGCGCGCGAGCGCGCTCCTACGACGACCGTGCCGGGGCTGATCGGGGCGGGGTGATTGACGGCGATCGCCGCCCGGCGGCGGTTGACACGGAACAACCGGATGCGCATTCTAGATGCGCATCGAAGAGGATTCCGCCATGCGCATCCACGAGGACTATGCCGGCTTCGGCAAGCGTGCCACCAACGTCAGCGTGAACCAGGGACTGCTCGAAGAGGCCCGGGCGCTGGAGATCAACCTGTCGGCCACGCTGGAGAAGGCGCTGGAGGTCGAGGTGCGCGCGCGCAAGCGCGAACGCTGGCGCGAGGAGAACCGTGAGGCGATCGAAGGCTACAACGCCTGGGTCGCCGAGAACGGTGTGTTCAGCCCGATGTTCCGCGCGCGCTGATGCATCAGTTCGGGGTCTACCGCAACCGCAACGAGCACACCCGGGCGCTGTATCCGCTGCTGCTCAACGTGCAGAGCGATCTGATCGAAGAGACGGGCACCCGGGTCGTGGTGCCGATGGTGCCGGTGCAGCGCGGAAAGCGCCCTCCCACGATCTCGTCGCTCGCCCCCATCGTCGACGTCAACGGCAAGGCGCACGTACTCGCCGTTCCATTGCTGGCGGCCACCGAGGTGGCGGACCTGGGCGCACGCGAGGCCGATCTCTCGGCCGAGCGTTCGACCATCCTCACCGCGCTCGACCTGCTGATTTCCGGAATCTGACATGACCGATCCCCTGCGCATCGCGCTCGCCCAGTTCGACTTCCCGGTCGGCGACGTCGGCCGCAATGCCGAGCGCATCGCGGAAATGATCGCGCAGGCGCGCGACGAGTTCGCCGCGCACGTGGTGGTGTTCCCGGAGCTCGCGATCAGCGGCTATCCGCCGGAAGACCTGCTGATGCGGCCGTCGTTCCTGATCGACTGCGAAGCGGCGCTGATGCAGATCGCCAAGGACGTGCGCGGCATCGTCGCGGTGGTCGGCTGGCCGGAATCGGCCGGCAGCATCCTCTACAACTCGGCCAGCGTGCTGCGCGACGGCAAGCTCGAACGCACCTACCGCAAGCGCGAGCTGCCGAACTACAACGTGTTCGACGAGCGGCGCTATTTCCATGTCGATCCCGACGGCGAGCCCTGCGTGGTCGATGTCGGTGGCGTGCCGGTCGGTGTGCTGGTCTGCGAGGACCTCTGGTTCCCCGAGCCGCTGGCCGACACTGCAGCCGCAGGCGCGGCGGTCGTCGTCGTGCCCAATGCCTCGCCCTACGAGCGCGGCAAGCATCGCCAGCGCGATGCGCTGCTGGCCGAACGCACCCGCGAGAGCGGGGTGGCGCTGGCCTACGTCAACGTGGTCGGCGGCCAGGACGCGCTGGTGTTCGACGGCGCTTCGGTCGTTGCCGATGCCGACGGCACCGTGCACCCGGCGGCCGTCGCGTTCGACGACCAGTGGCTGGTCGTCGACTTCGATCCCGCGACGCGCAAGTTTTCGCCCCTCGTCTGGGTCGACGATGGCGACGAGAGCATCGACGCGCTGGCCTGGCGCGCGGTGGTGCGCGGCACCCGCGACTACTGCGGCAAGAACGGCTTCTCGAAGGCCTGGGTGGGGCTGTCGGGCGGCATCGACTCGTCGGTGGTGCTGGCGATGGCGGTCGATGCGCTGGGCGCGGAGAACGTCACCGCCGTGCGCATGCCCTCGCGCTTCACCGCCGGGTTGAGCAACGATCTGGCTGCCGAGCAGTGCGAGGCGCTCGGCGTGCGCATGCTGACCATTCCGATCGAGGCACCGTTCCAGGGTTTCCTCGACACGCTGGCCGAGGCGTTCGAAGGCAAGGACGTCGACATCGCCGAGGAGAACCTGCAGTCGCGCACCCGCGGCGCGATCATGATGGCGCTGTCGAACAAGCACGGCGGCGTGCTGCTGACCACCGGCAACAAGAGCGAGTACGCGGTGGGCTACGCGACGATCTACGGCGACATGTGCGGCGGTTACGCGCCGATCAAGGACCTCTACAAGACCGAGGTCTTCGGCCTGTCGAAGTGGCGCAACACGGTCGGCGGCGCGCCGGTGATTCCGCCTGCGGTGATCGATCGGCCGCCGTCGGCGGAATTGCGCGCCGACCAGCTCGACCAGGATTCGCTGCCGCCCTACGACGTGCTCGACGCGATCCTGCGCCGGTTCGTCGACCAGGAGGAATCGCGCGACGAGATCGTCGCCGCCGGTTTCGACGCCGCGACCGTCGACCGCATGCTGCGGCTGGTGCGCACCAGCGAATGGAAGCGCCACCAGGCCGCGCCGGGCCCGAAGATCTCGCGCCGCGCGTTCGGGCGTGAGCGGCGGTATCCGATCAGCAACCGGTATTCGGGGTAAGGCCGGCTTTTCGGATCTGTCGCTTGCGTGGGGTTTTCGCGCAATGAGCACCTCTCCCTCCTGGAGAGAGCCTGCCCCGGACCTGATCCGGGGTCGAGGCGCATGGCGCGTCGGGTGAGGGTCGGAACCTTGCGGAAGACATTCAGAAGCGCCCTCATCAGCCCTTCGGGCCCCTTCCCCCGGAGAGGGAAGGGCAAGGCGCGTGCTGCGCATTGCATGGAAGTCGATCGATGCTCACTCTGATCCAGCGCGTCAGCCGCGCCGAGGTCCGCGTCGACGGAGAAATCGTCGGCCGGACCGGCCCCGGCCTTCTGGCCCTGGTCGGCATCGAGCCCGGCGACGGCGAGGCCCAGATCGCGCGGATGGCCGACCGCCTGCTGGCCTACCGGGTCTTCGCCGACGATGCCGGTCGCATGAACCGCTCGCTGGCCGACACCGGTGGCGGCCTGCTGCTGGTCAGCCAGTTCACGCTGGCGGCCGACACCCGTTCGGGCAACCGGCCCGGCTTCAGCACCGCCGCGCGTCCCGACGAGGCTGAACGAATCTTCGACCGCCTGGTCGCCGTGTGCAGGTCCCGCCACGCAGGGGTGGAAACGGGCCGGTTCGGCGCCCATATGGAGGTCAGCCTGGTCAACGACGGCCCGGTCACCTTTCTGCTCAGGGCATGATCCCGGCCTCGCAGGTGGTATAATTACGGGTTCACTTTTCAGACGGTGCGCCACATGGCGAATGAACGTCCCGCCCAGCAGTCCGACATCAAGATCCTGATCAGCAAGGGGCTTGAGCAGGGCTACCTGACCTATGCCGAGGTCAACGATCACCTGCCCGACGACATGGTCGATCCGGAGCAGATCGAAGACATCATCGGCATGATCAACGGCATGGGCATCGCTGTCCATGAAGTGGCGCCCGATGCGGAAACGCTGCTGCTGGCCGGCGAGTCCGGCGGCAACCGCGAAGTCGACGAGACCGCGGCCGAGGAAGCTGCCGCCGCGTTGACCTCGCTCGATACCGAGGGTGGCCGCACCACCGACCCGGTGCGCATGTACATGCGCGAGATGGGGACGGTCGAGCTGCTGACCCGCGAGGGCGAGATCGCGATCGCCAAGCGCATCGAGGAAGGTCTGAACCAGATGATGACCTCGGTGGCCAGCTTCCCGTGGTCGGTCCAGCTGCTGCTCGAGGAATACGAACTGCACAAGGGCGGCAAGAAGCGCCTGGCCGAGGTCGTGGCCGGCTTCAACGACCAGCTGCTCGAAGAGCTCGCGGCCGAGGAAGAGGCCGCTGCGGGCAATGCGCCTGCGCCGGTCGCCGAAGCGGAAGAAGAGGCCGACACCGACGACGACGAGTCCGACGATGCCTCGGACGACGAAGAGAGCACCGGCCCGACCGGTCCGGACCCGGTGGAAGTCCTGCGCCGCATGGACCTGATGGCGGATCTGTTCAACAAGTTCCAGAAGTCGTACGCCAAGCACGGTGCGACGGCCAAGTCGTCGATCAAGCTGCGCGGTGAGATGGCCGAGGTCTTCATGACCTTCAAGCTGCCGCTGCCGCTGACCGACCTGCTGGTCCGCAAGCTGCGCGAGGTCGTGTCCGAGCTGAAGGACCACGAGCGCCGCATCCTCGACCTGTCCACGCGCGTCGCCAAGATGCCGCGCAAGGATTTCATCCGCGCCTGGGACGGCAACCAGACCAATACGGGCTGGGCGGACGAGATGATCAAGCGCAAGCAGAAGTGGTCATCGGGTCTGAAGGACGTGCGCGACCAGATCGTCGCCGAGCAGGAAGCCACGCTCGCGATCGAGAAGGCGATGGGTGTGACCCTGGGCGATCTCAAGGAGATCAACCGCGCGATGGCCTACGGCGAGGCCAAGGCCCGCAAGGCCAAGAAGGAGATGGTCGAGGCCAACCTGCGTCTGGTGATCTCGATCGCCAAGAAGTACACCAACCGCGGGCTGCAGTTCCTCGACCTCATCCAGGAAGGCAATATCGGCCTGATGAAGGCCGTGGACAAGTTCGAGCACCGCCGCGGCTTCAAGTTCTCGACCTATGCCACGTGGTGGATCCGCCAGGCGATCACGCGCTCGATCGCCGACCAGGCGCGCACGATCCGCATCCCCGTGCACATGATCGAGACGATCAACAAGCTCAACCGCATTTCCCGCCAGATGCTCCAGCAGTACGGCCGCGAGGCCACGCCGGAGGAGCTGGCCAAGGAAATGGACATGCCGGAAGACAAGATCCGCAAGGTCATGAAGATCGCGAAGGAACCGATCTCCATGGAGACCCCGATCGGCGACGACGAGGACTCGCACCTGGGCGACTTCATCGAGGACACCAACGTGGAGTCTCCGATCGATGCGACCACCAACACCAACCTCATGGAGACGGTCCGCGACGTGCTCGCCGGCCTGACCCCGCGCGAGGCCAAGGTGCTGCGCATGCGCTTCGGCATCGACATGAACACCGACCACACCCTCGAGGAAGTCGGCAAGCAGTTCGACGTCACCCGCGAGCGGATCCGCCAGATCGAGGCCAAGGCGCTGCGCAAGCTGCGTCACCCCTCGCGCAGCGAGCAGCTGCGGAGCTTCCTCGACGTCGAGTGAGTCCAGACTGCCTGTAGTACGAAAAAGCCTGCCGGAAGGCGGGCTTTTTCATTGTCCGGAATCCGGTTCCGTGGAAGCGCGCTTGCGCGCGATGTGGCTTTCCGCGGGAACGCCCATCGCGCGCGAGCGCGCTCCTACAGGGGAGACTCGCGTTAGAGCACCGTCGGCGTGGTCGTGCCCACGATCACCACGTCCGCCTTGCGCCGTGCGAACAGGCCGACGCTGACCACACCCGGGATCTGGTTGAGCTTCGCTTCCAGCGCGACCGGGTCCGTGATCGACAGGCCGTGGATGTCGAGTACCCAGTTGCCGTTGTCGGTCTTCACGCCTTCGCGCCAGACCGGCTGGCCGCCGGTGGTTTCGAGGATCGTGCGGGCGACGAGGCTGCGCGCCATCGGGATCACCTCGACCGGCAGCGGGAACGCGCCGAGCACCGGCACCTGCTTGGCGGGATCGATGATGCAGACGAACTGCGCGCTGGCCTCGGCGATGACCTTCTCGCGCGTCAGCGCCGCGCCGCCGCCCTTGATCAGGTGTTTGCCCGGATCGCATTCGTCGGCGCCGTCGACGTACAGCGCCAGCGGGCCGGTCGCATTGAGGTCGAGTACGTCGATGCCGTGGCTGCGCAGGCGCTCGGTGCTCTGGTCCGAGCTCGACACCGCGCCGTCGATGCGGTGCTTGATGCGCGCCAGCGCGTCGATGAAGAAGGCGACGGTCGAGCCGGTGCCGACGCCGACGATCATGCCGTCCTCCACGTACTCGATCGCCTTCTCGGCGGCCAGGCGCTTGCCTTCGCTCATCGCTTCTTCTCCAGGGACAACAGCAGTTTCCACTGCGCGGACGTGACCGGCAGCACCGACAGGCGCGCGCCCTTGCGGATCAGCGCGAATTCTTCGCCGAGTTCGGCGCTGTGCTCGCGGATCTCCGCCAGCGGAATGGGATGCGCCAGCGTGCGCACGTAGCCGACATCGACCAGGAACCAGCGCGGCGTTTCTTCGGTCGCCTTCTCGTCGTAGTACTTCGACGACTTCTTGAACTGGCTGGGATCGGGATATGCGGTGGACGCGACCTCGGCGATCCCGTAGATGCCCGGCACATCCGCATTCGAGTGATAGAACAGCACGCCGTCGCCGACCCGCATGCCGTCGCGCATGAAATTGCGCGCCTGGTAGTTGCGCACGCCGGTCCAGGGCTCGGTGCCGACGCGGGCGAGGTCGTCGATCGAGAAGTCGTCGGGTTCTGACTTCATCAGCCAGTAGCGCTTGCGGGTGCTCATCGCGTCTCGGTCAGGCGGTTGCGGGCGGGTGGAGCGTGTTCGACTCGGTGCAGATCGCATCCAGCGGCACATCCCATCCGGCGGCGTCGAGCGCATCGACCTGCTGCAGCGCGAACGCCGCGCCGACCAGCAGCGGTGGCGCGGCCTGCGCGCGGCGGAAGGCGAAACTGCGGTCGTACCAGCCGCCGCCCATGCCGAGCCGGTTGCCGCGCGCATCGAAGCCTACGAGCGGCGCGACGACCAGCGCCATTTCGCGGCCATCGAGGGCCGAGGCGGGTTCCACGTCGGGTTCGGGAATGCCGTAGCGGTTGGTGACCAGCGGATCGCCGGCGCGCCAGGGCGCGAACCGCAGCACGTCGTCGTGCAGCACCGGCAGGCAGTAGATCAGGCCGGCGGGCAGTCGCATCTGGAACACGTGCAGGCCGATCTCGCCATCGCTGGCCCAGTAGCCGGCGACATAGCCGGTGGCAGGCAGCGCAGGCAACGCGAACAGCTGCGTGGCGAGTCCCTCGGCCGCGGCGATGCGCGCAGGTGCAGACAAGGCGCGGCGCTGATCGCGCAGGCGTCGGCGGAGGGCGGGGCGGTCGGTCATGCGGCCGGGCTCGTCGTCGGTAGTGCCGGCGACGCCGCAGGCAGGATCAAAAATACGTTCTCCGCCGATGCCGATGCAGGCGAAACGACCTTGAACCCGGGGTTCAAGTGGGAACGCTGGGATTCCTTCGGGCTTTCCGCTCGGGGGCGGACCGGCACTCCCGGTTTCCTGACGTCCCCGGTGTCGTTATTAAGGGACAAGGCGAATGTTTTGCACGCTGTCGAACACGGCAGAGAACGCAGCTGCAGTATAGCCAATCGGCATGCGCCCCGCGTTCCGTTCGTCGGTCGCGACCTCGCAGGCAGCAATGGGGATTCAGTTGCGTGGACGTGTCGCGAAGACGCGCGGCTCAACGCTGTTCGGCGTCCAGCACGTCGAGCTTGCGATGCAGCGATGCGAGCGAATCGGCGACCTCGCGCGAGTCGTGCGACTGGCCTTCGCCGAGCAGCTGCAGTTCGTGGGCGAGGTTCAAGGCCGCGAGGATCGCGATGCGGTCGACCGCTGCCATGCGGTTCGCGCCGCGGATTTCGCGCATTCGCGCATCGAGCACGCGCGCGGCCGCCATCAGGCTGTCGCGCTCGTCGGGCGTCACGCCGACGGTGTACTCGCGATCGAGCACGCGAACGCTGACGGCCTCTGTGGCACTCATGTGTGCTGCTCCAGGGACTTGAGCCGGGCGATCATCGCCTCGACGCGCGAGCGTGCCTGCTCGTTCTTCGACAGCAGCTGCGCGCGTTCGCCGACGATCGATTCCTGCTGCTGGCGCAGGCTGCGGTTCTCGTCGCTGAGCACGCGGACGCGCTCGATCAGCGCGTCGAGGCGCGACGTCAGTCTCTGCAGTTCGGTGATGACGTCGGGCTCGGTCATTGCCGCACCATAGGCAGCGCGCCGGTGGCGGTCAAGGCAGCGCGGCCAGCAGTTCTTGGCGCGCGACGAGCAGGCCGTCTGGGCGCCAGTTGCGCATGAAGGCCAGGCACTGCAGCGCATCGAGCGGCGGCGACAGCCAGAAGCCCTGGATCTCGTCGCAGCCGCGCTCGGCGAGGAAGCGCATCTGGGCTTCGGTCTCCACGCCCTCCGCCACGACGCGCAGACCCAGCGAGTGCGCCATCGCGACGATGGTCGGGGTGATCGCGGCGTCCTCGGCGTCGTGGGGCAGGCCGTCGACGAAGGCCTTGTCGATCTTGATCGTGGTGATCGGCAGGCGCTTGAGGTAGGCCAGTGACGAATAACCGGTGCCGAAGTCGTCGATCGCCAGCGACACCCCGAGCGAACGGAACGCCTGCAGCCGCGCCGCGGTCTGCTCGGCGTTGGCCATCAGCACGCTTTCGGTGAGTTCGAGTTCGAGCAGGTGCGGCGGAATGCCGACATCGTCGAGTACGCGGCCCACCACGCCGACGAAATCGCCACGCAGCAGTTGCAGCACCGAGACGTTGACCGAGACGTTGAGATCGTCCATGCCGTGCTGGCGCCAGCGCTGCAGCACCAGGCAGGCCTCGCGCAGCACCCATTCGCCGATCTCCAGGATCAGCCCGCTTTCCTCGGCGATCGGAATGAATTCGGCCGGCGGGATGTCGCCATGTTCCGGGCTCGACCAGCGCAGCAGGGCTTCGACGCCGGTGATGCGCGGCGGCGACAGCGACAGGCGCGGCTGGAACACGAGCCGCAGTTCGCCGCGGTCGAGCACCTTGCGCAGCGCGCCGGAGATCGTCGCGCGCTGGCGCACCGCCAGGTCCATGTTGTCGTCGTAGCGCATGAAGGTGCGCCGCCCGGCGGCCTTGGCCTGGTACATCGCGGTGTCGGCCTGCTTGAGCAGCTCGGTCGGCACCTGGGCGTGATCGGGATACAGACTGATGCCGATCGACGGTGAGATCGAGACCTCGCGGCGATCGTCGAGCAGCAGCGGAGCGCCGAACGCGTTGATGATCTCGCGCGCCATGCGGTCGGCGTCGTCGGGCCGGACGAGGTCTTCGAGCACGACGGTGAACTCGTCGCCGCCCAGCCGCGCGACCGTGTGGTGTGCGCCGACGGTCTGCTGCAGGCGCACGGCGGCCGCGCGCAGGATGCGGTCGCCGGCGGCGTGGCCCAGCGAATCGTTGATGTCCTTGAAGCGGTCCAGATCGAGGAACAGCACCGCCAGGCGCGTGTCCTCGCGGTGCGCGCGCACGATCGCGCGCGACAGGCGCTCCGACAGCAGCGAGCGGTTCGGCAGGCTGGTCAGCGTGTCGAAATTGGCGAGGTAGCGCAGCTCCTGCTCGGTGCGCTTCTGCTGGGTGATGTCGTTGAACACGCACACGTACAGCACGCTGTCGTCGTCGGCATCGCGCACCGTGCGCAGCTCCAGCGCGGTCAGCAGTTCGTCGCCGTCCTTGCGGCGCTGCCACAGCTCGCCGCTCCAGTTGCCCTCGCGGCCTGCCTGGGCGCGGATGTGGCGGTAGAACGCGGTGTCGTTCTGCTCGCTGTCGAGCAGCGAGGCGTTGCGGCCGAGCACTTCCGTCTCCGCATAGCCGGTCATGCGCAGGAACGCCGGGTTGACCGAGACGAAGCGGAACTCCGCATCCATGACCGCGACCGCCTCGCCCATGCTGCGCAGGACCGCGGCGGCGATCTGGCGTTCGCGTTCGGCTTCGCGCGTCGCCGACACGTTGAGCGCGGTGCCGGCTATGCGCAGCACGTTGCCGGCCTCGTCGCGCTCGACCGCGCGGCCACGCACGCGCACCCATGCCCAGCCGCCCATGCCGTCGGCGACGCGCACCTGGGCCTGGTAGCGGCCGGATTCACCGTCGAGATAGCGGCGCAGGGTTTCGCGCGCGAGGTCCATGTCGTCGGGATGCACCAGCGCATCGACCGACATGCTGTCTTCGAGCAGGCGGCCATCGCCATTGGGCTCGTCTTCGAGCAGGCGACGCAGCTCGCCGCTGCCGACGTCGTAGTCCCAGTAGCGCTCGCCGGTCGCCCACAGCGCGAGCTTGAGCCGGTCGCGGCGGTCGTTGATCTCGGCGACGTAGGCGTGTTCGCTGTTGCGCCGGCGCACCACGATGACCACCAGCAGGACCAGCAACGCGATCAGCAGCGCGGCGCCTGGCACGTGCAGCTGGCTGGGTTCGATCACGCGGCGGCGCTCCGTGCCGGGGTCGGCGAACGCGAGTGTAGGCATGCGGGTGCCGCGGCAACAAGCGGCGCGCAGCCACAGGCCGCGCGGGGCGCCGTTGGTACACTGGCGCCTCCCCGTTCGAGAGCGCCGACCCGTGTCCGAAACTCTGCCCAGCCTTGCCGAAATCGACGCCGAGATCCGCCACCTGCAACTGGCGACGCCGGGCAGCGAACTGCACGGCGGCCTCAGCGGCTGGCTGGCCGGCGGTGGCGACGACGTGGCCGGCTGGCTGGCGCCGGTGCTCGCCGACGCCGCGCTGCCCGCGCCAGTGGCCGGCAGCGCGCTCGACCGCCTGCGCGTGGCGACCGCTGCCCAGCTGGAAGACCGCGATTTCGCGTTCTCGCTGTTGATGCCCGAAGACGGCGAGCCGCTGTCGGTGCGCAGCGCCGCGCTGTTCGACTGGTGCCGCGGCTTCCTCGGCGGGTTCGGCCTGGCTGCGGGTGAGCGTTCCGCGTTGTCGGAAGAGGGCAACGAGGCGCTGGCCGACCTGGCGCGGCTCGCCGCCGCGCAACCCGATGCCGAAGACGAGGACGACGCCGGCGAGGAGGACGCGCTGGCCGAGATCGAGGAATTCGTGCGCGTGGCGGTGCTGCTGCTGCATGGCGACGCTGCACTGGGACCGCGCCACCGCAACCGGCTGAACTGACATGGCGAGCGCGACCGGCATCACCGCGGCCACTTACCAGAAGCGTCGTCGCCAGCTGATGCGGCTGGCTGGCGACAACGCGATCCTCGTGCTGGCCAGCGCGCCCGAGCGGGTGCGCAGCCGCGATACCCATCACGCCTACCGGCAGGATTCCGATCTCTGGTATCTGACCGGATTCGCCGAACCCGATGCGGTGCTGGTGCTGGTGCCGGGCCGCAGTCACGGCGAAGCGCTGCTGTTCTGCCGCGAGCGCGATCCAGAGCGCGAAGGCTGGGACGGCCCGCGGGTCGGCCCGGAAGGCGCGGTCGACGCGCTGGGCATGGACGATGCCTATCCGATCGACGATCTCGACGAGATCCTGCCCGGGCTGCTCGAAGGCCGCACGCGCGTCTACTACCACTTCGGCCGCGATACCGAATTCGACCTGCAGCTGATCGGCTGGCTCAACCGCGTGCGCGCCCAGGTGCGGGTCGGCGCGCAGCCGCCGCACGAATTCCTGGAGCTGGGCCATCTGCTCGACGAGATGCGGCTGTTCAAGGACGCCGGCGAACTGAAGCTGATGCGGCGCGCGGCGAAGATCAGCGTCGATGCGCATGCCGCGGCGATGCGCGCTGCGCGGCCGGGCATCTACGAGTACGCGCTGCAGGCCGAACTCGAATACGTGTTCCGCCGGCAAGACGCGAGCCCCGCATACGAAAGCATCGTCGGCGCGGGCGCGAATGCCTGCGTGCTGCATTACCGCGCCAACAGCGCGCAGGCGCGCGACGGCGATCTGGTGCTGATCGACGCCGGCGCCGAATACCGCGGCTATGCCGCCGACATCACCCGCACCTTTCCGGTCAACGGGCGCTTCACTCCGGCACAGCGTGCGCTGCACGAGGTCGTCGAATCCGCGCAGCAGGCCGCGCTGGCGCAGGCGCGGCCGGGCGTCGCCTACGAGGCCGGCCACAACGCCGCGGTCGAGGCGCTGACCGAGGGCCTGCTGCGGCTGGGCCTGCTGAAGGGCAAGCTGGCGAAGCACATCGCCGACGGCAGCTACAAGCGCTTCTACCGCCACAAGACCGGCCACTGGATCGGCCTCGACGTGCACGACGTTGGCGACTACCGCATCGAGGGTGAATCGCGCCTGCTCGAACCGGGCATGGTGTTCACGATCGAGCCCGGTCTCTATGTCTCCGCCGACGACACCAGCGTCGATGCGAAATGGCGCGGTATCGGCATCCGTACCGAGGATGACGTACTAGTTACGAAGACCGGGCACGAGGTGTTGACGACGGGCCTGGCGCGGACCGCCGACGAGATCGAGGACTACATGGCGCGCTGAAGCACCACGATTTTTTGTGGGAGCGTGCTTGCGCGCGATGGGTTCTCAGGGGAATGCCCACCGCGCGCAAGCGCGCTCCCACAGGCTCAGATCGCGACTTCTGCGTCCCACGCATCACGCGTGAGATTCTCCGGCGCGTCGTCGGTGCAGACCACGTCGTCCTCGATGCGGATGCCGCCGTAGGGACGGAAGGCTTCGACGCGGTCCCAGTCGACGCTGTCGCCGTGGCCGGCCGCCTTCAGGTCTTCGAGCAGCATGTCGACGACGTAGACGCCCGGTTCGATCGTCACGACCATCCCCGGCTCCAGTACGCGGGTCAGGCGCAGGAACGGGTGGCCGTCGGGCTTGGCGATGACGCCGCCGGTCTCGGACGCGGCGAAGCCGGCGACGTCGTGCACCTGCAGGCCGATGCCGTGGCCGAGGCCGTGCGGGAAGAACGCGGCGCTGACGCCGGTCGCCAGCGCCGCTTCCGGTGACACCTTGATCAGGCCGAACTCGCGCAGCACACCGGCCAGCGCCAGATGCGCGTCGAGATGCATCTGCTTGTAGTCCGCACCGCTGCGCACCTGCGCGACCATCGCCTGCTGCGCGGTGTCGACCGCGTCGATCATCGCCTGGAATTCGCTGCCGGTATCGGCGGCGTAGGTCCGGGTGATGTCGGCGGCATAGCCCGCATGGCTGGCGCCGGCATCGATCAGGAAGCTGCGCACCGGATCGGGCGGCAGGCGTCCGAGCTCGGTGTAATGCAGCACGGCCGCGTGCTCGTTGAGCGCGACGATGTTGCCGTAGGGCAGTTCGTTGGCGTCCTGCCCGGCGGCCTGGCAATAGGCCAGATGGATGCCGAACTCGCTGGCACCGGCGCGGAACGCGCGCTCGGCCGCGGCATGCGCGCGCACCGCGCGACGCGAGGCCTCGCGCAGTATCGACAGCTCGTACGGCGTCTTGAACGCGCGGTGGTAGTCGAGATGGTCGACGACCGCCTGCGGATTGTTCGGCTTGTAGGCACCGTAATGCCCCAGCGCACTCTGCGCCTCGCCGAGGATCGCGCAGCGCGCCGCATTCTTGGGCAGATGCTGCTGGGCGTCCTCGGGCTTGCGGATCACGACGATGTCGAAATGCTCGACCCAGTCGCCCGACGGCGCTTCCGGCACGACATGCCAGTAGTCGCGCGGCTGCAGATACACCAGCTTCGGCCGCGAGCCTGGCGTCACGATCAGCCAGCTGCCCGGATTGCGCGTCAACGGCAGCCAGGCCTTGAACTGCGGATTGACCGCATACGGGTAGTCGCGGTCGTCGAACACCTGGTAATGCAGTGTGCCGCTCGGAATGACGAGGTGTTCCAGACCCGCGCGTTCGAGCGCGGTCGCGGTGCGCGCCTGCAGCGTCGCAAGATGGTCGGCGTAGAGGCTGGCGGCGGACGGAGCAGGCGTGGACATGGAAATCCCGGAGCGGCGAGTGGACCGGTCTATTCTGCCGTATCGACGAAGAGGTGTTGCGTGGGCAGGTCGGTTTGCTGACGTGGCCGCACGGGTTCCTGCGCTTGGCGTTCGCGGTGCTTTAGCTGTCGCTCTCGCTCCTGTCGGAATCGTGACGTGCGCCGCGCGGTCGCAACGAGCACTCCAATCCAGCCAGAGCGAAAACCAGAAGCGGCGCGTCGCCGCGGAAAGCCGACGTTTGACGCGACTGGACACACGCGTTGCAGTTCGAGTGAATTGAAGAGGCAAGCGCAAGCCGAGCGCCGACGAAGATCGTGTCGCGGCACGGCGTCCACCGGACCGATCTGGAACAGAGCACTCCGCCCCCTCACGCTGGTGTTCCCGCCCGGCCGCCCCAAGGATGGAACCCATCCCCCAAGATGTCCCCACCATGATCCCCTTCTCGATCCTCGATCTCGCTCCGGTCACCGAAGGCAGCACGCCGGCCGACTCCTTCGCCCGTTCGCTCGATCTCGCCCGCCACGCCGAAGCGCTGGGCTACGCGCGCTACTGGCTGGCGGAGCACCACAACATGCCCGGCATCGCCAGTGCGGCGACGGCCGTGCTGATCGGGCATATCGCCGGCGGGACGTCGACGATCCGGGTGGGGTCGGGCGGGGTGATGCTGCCCAACCATGCGCCGCTGCAGGTCGCCGAGCAGTTCGGCACGCTGGCGTCGCTGTATCCGGGGCGGATCGATCTCGGCCTCGGCCGTGCACCCGGGACCGATCAGGCCACGACGAAGGCGCTGCGGCGCTACTACGCCGGCGCGGATGCATTTCCGTCTGACGTGATGGAACTGCTGCGCTATTTCGAGCCGGCCCAGCCGGGGCAGCCCGTGCAGGCGGTGCCCGGCGCAGGACTCGACGTGCCGGTGTGGATTCTCGGCTCCAGCCTGTTCGGGGCGGGCCTCGCGGCGACGCTCGGCCTGCCCTACGCGTTCGCATCGCACTTCGCCCCCGGGGCGATGTCCGAAGCGCTGGCGCTGTATCACCGCGATTTCCGGCCGTCGAAGCATCTGCGCCAACCGCACGCGATGCTGGCGCTCAACGTGGTCGCGGCCGATACGCGTGCCGAGGCGCAGCGCTTGTTCACCACCCAGCAGCAGAGTTTCGTGCGCCTGCGTCGTGGCGCGCCGGGGCTGATCCCGCCGCCGGTCGATGACATCGAGGCGTTCTGGACCCCGGCCGAGAAGGCGATGGTCGAACAGTCGCTGGCGTGCTCGGTGGTTGGCGATCGCGATGATGTCCGCGAAGGCATCGCCGACTTCGTCGCCCGCCACCGGCCGGACGAGCTGATGTTGACCGCCAACATCTTCGACCACCAGGCGAGGCGTCACAGCTTCGCGCTGGCGGCGGAGGCGATGCGCGGCTGATCTGTGTCCGTGGGAGCGCCCTTGGGCGCGATGCTTCTTGAGGACAGGCATCGCGCCCGAGGGGGCTCCCACGGGCGATACCGCGCCCGCGGCATGCGATCATGCGCGCATGACCGCAGACCGCATCATCGCCGCCGACGCCACCCGCGAGGACGACGCCATCGAGGCGAGCATCCGGCCGCAGCGACTGGACGATTACCTCGGCCAACAGCCGGTCCGCGAGCAGATGTCGATCTTCATCGAGGCCGCGAAGCAGCGGCGCGAGGCGCTCGACCACGTGCTGATCTTCGGGCCGCCGGGCCTGGGCAAGACCACGCTGAGCCACGTGATCGCCAACGAGCTCGGCGTCGCGCTGCGCGTGACCTCGGGACCGGTGATCGAGAAGGCCGGCGATCTCGCCGCGCTGCTGACCAACCTGCAGCCGCACGATGTGCTCTTCATCGACGAGATTCATCGCCTGTCGCCGGTCGTCGAGGAAGTGCTGTATCCGGCGATGGAGGATTTCCAGCTCGACATCATGATCGGCGAGGGTCCGGCGGCGCGCTCGATCAAGATCGACCTGCCGCCCTTCACGCTGATCGGCGCGACCACGCGCGCGGGCCTGCTGACCGCGCCGCTGCGCGACCGCTTCGGCATCGTGCAGCGGCTGGAGTTCTACAGCACCGAGGAACTGACCCGGATCGTGCGCCGCTCGGCGCAGATCCTCGGCCTGTCCTGCGAAGGTGACGGTGCGTCGGAGATCGCCAAGCGCTCGCGCGGCACGCCGCGGATCGCCAATCGTCTGCTGCGCCGCGTACGCGACTACGCGCAGGTGCGCGCCGGCGGCCGCATCGACCGCGACGTGGCCAATGCCGCGATGCAGATGCTCAAAGTCGATCCTGAGGGCTTCGACGAACTCGACCGCCGCCTGCTGCACCTGATCATCGAGAATTTCGACGGTGGCCCGGTCGGCGTCGAATCGATGGCGGCCGCGCTCAGCGAAGAACGCGGCACGCTCGAGGACGTCATCGAGCCCTACCTGATCCAGCAGGGCTTCCTCGTGCGCACCGCGCGCGGGCGCATGGCGACGACCAAGGCCTGGCGCCACCTGGGGCTGGAGCCGCGCCGCGACGCCGCCGCGACCCCCGGCCACCTGTTCTGATGCCCTGCGAGATGCGGCTTTGACAGCGATTTCCACCCCGACATCCGGTCCGACCGGTCTATTCAGTTGGCCGACACGCGTCTATTGGGAAGATACCGACGCAGGTGGCGTCGTCTATCACGCGCAGTACGTCGCGTTCATGGAGCGCGCACGCAGCGAGTGGTTACGTGCACACGGCTACGGACAGGCCACGCTCCGCGACACGCACGGCACGGTGTTCGCGGTGCGTGCGATGCGGATCGATTTCCGCAGTCCGGCGCGGCTCGACGATGCGCTGGAGGTCAGCGTGGCGTTGCGGCAGTGCCGGCGTGCGAGCGCGGTGTTCGTGCAGGAGGTACGCCGCGGTGGCGATCTGCTGCTCGATGCCGAAGTGCGTGTCGCGGCATTGTCGGCGTCCGATTTCAGGCCGCGTGCGATTCCCGACGCGCTCTACACACAACTCAAGTCACTCGAAACGTCAGCGGAGTAATCCTGGATGAGTCTCATGCCCGTGCTGTTGCAGTCCGCCGCCCAGGTGCAGGCGTTGCCCGAAGAGGCCGCCGCCGGCGCGACCGAGCTGGCGAACACCGGTGCCGCCGCGGCCGCGACCGCGCCGCTGCCCAACGATCTCAGCATCCTCGAACTGGTCCTGCACGCCTCGATCCCGGTGCAGCTGGTGATGCTGCTGCTGCTGTTCGCATCGATCTCGTCGTGGGTCATCATCTTCCGCAAGAAGCGCCTGCTCGACCGCGCCGAGAAGGAGGCCGACCGGTTCGAGGAGCGGTTCTGGTCCGGTGCCGAGATCAGCAAGCTCTACGCCTCGGCGACCGAGCGCAACCGTGAGATCGAGGGTCTCGAGGCCATCTTCGAAGCCGGCTACCGCGAGTATTCGCGCCAGCGGCAGCGCCGCGGCGTCGATGCTCGCACGCATCTCGAAGGCGCCCAGCGCGGCATGCGCGTCGCCGGTGCGCGCGAACTCGACGGGCTGGAAAGCAATCTCGAATACCTCGCCAACGTCGGTTCGATCGCACCCTACGTCGGCCTGCTCGGCACCGTGTGGGGCATCATGATCTCGTTCCACGGCCTGGCCAGCGTCAAGGAGGCGACCATCGCCACCGTCGCGCCGGGCATCTCCGAGGCGCTGATCGCGACCGCGATGGGCCTGTTCGCGGCGATTCCCGCGGTGTGGGCCTACAACCGCTTCGCGACCAAGGTCGAGCGCGTGGCCACGCGCTTCGAGGCCTTCTCCGACGAGTTCTCCTCGATCCTCGAACGCCAGAGCGGCACCGACTGATCCCCGCGGCGCGCGCAAGCGCGCCGGCTCATTCGCGCCCGACCGTCCCCGCATCCGGATTCCGCCATGTCGTCGATCTCCCTTCGCCGTTCCAAGCGGCGCAAGCTCAAGAACGAAATCAACGTCGTGCCCTACATCGACGTGATGCTGGTGCTGCTGATCATCTTCATGGTCACCACGCCGCTGATGAACCTGGGCACCGACATCAACCTGCCCGACTCGCGCGCGATGTCGCTCGGCTCGCCGCAGGATCCGGTGGTGGTCAGCGTCTACCCGGACGGCCAGCTCGCGCTGATGGTCGAGCAGCAGAACGCGTCGGTCACGCGCGAGGACCTGGTCGCACGCCTGCGCGGCATCCACACGCAGAACCCCGAGGCCACGATCCTCGTCAGCGGCGACGGCGCCGCGAGCTACCAGCGGATCATGAACGCCATCGACCTCATCAACGAGGCCGGCATCACCAAGGTCAGCCTGATCAGCCGTCCGGCGGAAAGCGCGAACTGAGATGCGCGAGTCGCGTTCCGACAATGTGGTGGCGATCGGCCTGTCGATCCTGGTCCATGTGCTGCTGTTCGGCCTGATCCTGCTCGGTGCGCTGTGGAACGCGTCGTCGCGGCCCGAATCGGCGATGGGCTCGCCGGTCTCGGCCGACATCATCGATCCCAATGCGCTGAGCGCCGCCGACCGGCGCGCGCTGGCCAGCCGGCCCGAGCCGCTGCCCGATCCCGTGCCGGAGCCCGAGCCGGAGCCGGTGGTCGAACCCGTGCCTGCACCCTTGCCCGAGCCGGTCGAGCAGCCGGTGGTCGCGCCGCCGCAGCCGCTGCCCGAACCGCGTCCCGAGGACGCCGTCGCACCGCGCCAGACGGCGCCGCAGGAAGTGATTCCGAAGCCTGATCCGGTGTCGCAGGCCGCCGTGCGCCGCGACGCGCTGGCCGCCGAGCAGCGCGAAAAGGAGCAGGAAGAGAAGCGTCGCCAGGCGCAGGTCGAACTGGCCGAGCAGCAGAAGCAGGCCGAGGCCGAGGAGAAGCGCCGACTCGCGCGCCAGGAACTCGAGAAGATCCGCGCCGAGCGCGAGCGCAACGAACGGCAGGCGCGGCAGGCCGAAGAGCGCCTGAAGCAGATCGCCGACCGCAACGCCCAGCAGGCGTCCGAGCAGCGCGCCGCCGCGTCCGCCGCGAGTCCGCCGCCCGGTCGTCCCGACGGCGACAGCGGCCTGGCCGCGAAGTACGCCGCGGCGCTCCAGGAAGCGATCCGTCGCAACTGGCGTCGCCCCGACAACGTGCCGCTGGGCCAGCGCTGCCGGCTCTACATCACCCAGTTGCCGGGCGGCGAAGTGTTGAACGTCGAATTCGACGCCTCGTGTCCCTACGACGCGCAGGGCCGCCGGTCCGTCGAGGCCGCGGTGCGTGCCGCCGAGCCGCTGCCGTATGCCGGCTTCGAGTCGGTCTTCAACCGCCGGCTCAACCTCAACTTCACCGCGCAGGACTGAGTGCGGGCCACCGTGCGTGACGCGCGCGGCCGGTAATGCCTGCGACAGATGCCGAGGCGCCGCCGTCGCATCGAGGCGTCCGGTCCAGCGGGCTGTGCCGCACCTGCACAGCGTTCCGAATCTGCAATGGGTCGAGGTTTGCGCGACCCGTCCGGCAACCCGGTCCTTGACCGCCATTCGCCGCACATCCGTCATGCCGCGCGGTGATCAACGATGTTGCCCGGGTTTCGTGCGCCCGTCCTTCACGGCAACCGGCGGATGATTGTTCGTCCATTCATCCTGCGCGGCGGCCCACCCGCCAAGCTGCCCCGACTTCGTTTCCTACCGGTAATCCGATGAAACCCATTCTGATCCGTTGCCTGTTGGCCTTGTTCGCCCTCGGCCTGCCCATGCTCGCCAGCGCGCAGCAGCAGGGCCTGGAGATCGACATCACCGGCGGCAGCGCCCAGGCGATGCCGATCGCGGTCGTGCCGATGCCCTACCAGGGCAGCGGGACCGCGCCCGATACCGACGTCGCCGCCGTCATCCGTGCCGACCTCGACCGCTCCGGCCAGTTCCGCACACTGCCCGAGCGCGACATCGTCGAGCGCCCGACCCGCGGCAGCGAGGTCCAGTACCCGACCTGGCGCGCGCTGCGCCAGGACTTCCTCGTCGTCGGCCGCGTCGTCGATGCCGGTGGCGGCAGTTACCGCGTCGAGTACGAGCTGTTCGACGTCGCCAAGCAGGAGCGTGTGCTCGGCCTGGCGATGACCGCGCGGCCCAATGCGATGCGCGATGTCGCCCACCAGATGGCCGATGCGATCTACGAGAAGATCACCGGCGTGCGCGGCGCGTTCTGGACCCGGATCGCCTACATCACCCAGACCGGCGTCGGCCAGAGCGCGCGCTATGCGCTGATCGTCGCCGACTCCGACGGCCACAACCCGCAGACGGTGGTGCGCTCCAACGAGCCGCTGATGTCGCCGAGCTGGAGTCCGGACGGCCGCCGCGTCGCCTACGTGAGCTTCGAGAGCGGCAACTCGGCGATCTACATCCAGGACATCACCAGCGGTGGTCGCGAACTGGTCTCGAGCTTCCGCGGCATCAACGGCGCGCCTGCGTTCTCGCCCGACGGTCGTCGCCTGGCGCTGTCGCTGTCGCGCAGCGGCAATCCCGAGATCTACGTCATGGACCTCGGCAGCAAGGCGCTGACCCAGGTCACCAACCACTTCGCCATCGACACCTCGCCTTCCTGGGCGGCCGACGGCGGCAGCATCTATTTCATCTCCGACCGTGGCGGACGGCCGCAGGTCTACCAGGCGCCGGTGTCGGGCGGCAGCGCCACCCGCGTGACCTTCGAGGGCAGCTACAACGCCGATCCGTCGGTCTCCTTCGATGGCAAGAAAATCGTCGTGGCGCAAGGTTCAGGCAACGTGTACCGTATTGCACTGCTGGATCGCAGCCTGGGGTCGCCCCGCTGGTCCACGCTGTCGCCAGGGTCGCTCGACGAATCGCCGAGCTTCGCCCCGAACGCCGGCATGGTCCTGTACGCGGCGCGTGAGGGGCGCAGGGGTGTGCTGTATGCGGTGTCTTCGGATGGCCGTGTGCGTCAGCGCCTCGTCCTCGCCGATGGCGATGTGCGCGAGCCGGCGTGGGGTCCGTACCGGGAACAGCGCTGACGCTGCCTGCACGGCCCGTCCAATAACAATTGCCCTGTTGCCATAGAAAACCAAGGATCGACGAGATGAAGATGACCACCCGTTTGATGCTGGCCGCGATGCTCTGCACCGCCGCCGTTGCGTGCTCCAAGAAGGTCAAGGAAGAGGCGCCGGTGGACACCGGCCCGTCGACCGGTACCGTGGCTCCGACCGGCCCGACCGCGGGTGCCTACACCCCGGGCGATCTCGACAGCGATGCCTGTCTGCGTCAGCGTGTCGTCTACTTCGATCTGGACCAGGACAACCTGCGTCCCGAGTTCCAGGCCGTGATGGCCTGCCACGCCAAGTACCTGCGTGACCGCAGCGCCGCGCGCATCTCGCTGGAAGGCCACGCCGACGAGCGCGGCAGCCGCGAGTACAACCAGGGTCTCGGCGAGCGCCGCGGCAATGGCGTGTCCTCGGCACTGCAGGCCAACGGTGGTTCGGCCGCCCAGCTGGCCGTCGTCAGCTACGGCGAAGAGCGTCCGGTCTGCAATGACTCGAACGAGGATTGCTGGGCCCGCAATCGTCGCGTCGAGATCATCTACACCGCGCGTTGATGCGTTCGATGCGTCATTGGCTGGTGCTCCCAGTCGCGTTCGCGGCGACCCTCGTGGTCGCCGCGCCCGCATGGGCGCAACGTGCGAGCCTCGCTGATCGCGTGGCTTCGCTCGAAGCGCGTGCGGGTGACACCAGCGCGAACGTCGATCTGCTCAACCAGCTCAACCAGCTGCGCCAGGAGATCCTCTCCCTGCGTTCGCAGGTCGAAGAGCTCCAGCAGCAGAACGAGCAGCTCAAGTCCAGCAACCGCAGCCAGTACCTCGACATCGACGGCCGGCTCAACCGGCTCGAGAGCGGGCAGGGCGGCGGTGGTGGGCTGGAACTGCCCGACCTCACCGGCGATGCCACGCCGGCACCCGCGGCAGGCGCGAATGCGCAGGCCGCGCGTGCACCTGCGTCGGGTCAGGCGCCCGCCGCACAACAGCCGGCACCTGCCGGCGAACGCGCCGCCTACGAGCAGGCGTTCGATGCACTCAGGAACGCGCGCTACGCCGAGTCGGCTCGGCTGTTCCAAGCGTTCCTGCAGCAGCATCCGCAGGGCAGCTACGCGCCGAATGCGCTGTACTGGCTCGGCGAAAGCTATTACGTCACCCAAAATTACGCGCTGGCGCAGGAGCAGTTCCTGTCGCTGCTGCAGCGCTATCCGCAGAGCGACAAGGCTCCAGGCGCGATGCTCAAGGTCGGCCTGTCGCAGTACGGCCTCAAGGACCTCGACGGCGCCGAGACCACGCTCGCCGATGTCGGCAGGACGTATCCCGGCACCGATGCGGCACGCACCGCATCCGACCGGCTCCGCGCGATCCAGCTCTCGCGCCTGCGCTGATCCATGACCACCGTCGCGCCCGATGCGGTCGCCGCATCCGCGGCCGACCGGCTCAAGCTCACCGAAGTCTTCCTGTCGCTGCAGGGCGAAGCCCGCGATGCCGGCTGGCCGACGGTGTTCGTCCGTCTGACCGGCTGTCCGCTGCGCTGCACGTACTGCGATACCGCCTACGCCTTCCATGGTGGCGACTGGTGGACGATCGACAACATCCTCGCCGAAGTCGCGAAGCACGGCGTGCGGCATGTCTGCGTGACCGGCGGCGAGCCATTGGCGCAGAAGCGCTGCATCGGCCTGCTGCGCCGCCTGTGCGATGCCGGCTACCAGGTCTCGCTGGAGACCTCGGGCGCGCTGGACATCGCCGCGGTCGATCCGCGCGTGAGCCGGGTGCTCGACATCAAGACGCCCGCGTCCAACGAGGCGCACCGCAACCGCTGGGAGAACCTGGCGCTGCTGACCGCGCACGACCAGATCAAATTCGTCGTGTGCTCGCGCGCCGATTACGAGTGGGCGCGCGATCTCGTGCTGACCAAGGGCCTGCCGCACCGCTGCGACGTGCTGTTCTCGCCGAGCAAGGGCGAGATCACCGGCCGCGAACTGGCCGACTGGATCGTCGCCGACCGCCTGCCGGTGAAGTTCCAGATGCAGCTGCACAAGCTGCTGTGGGACGACGAACCGGGGCGCTGAGCCCGGCATCCGGCCAAGGGCTGCGCTAGCCTGTCACGTGACATCCGAATTCCCGTTCCGCATCCAGATCTTCCCCATGAAAAAAGCCGTCGTCCTGTTGTCCGGAGGCATGGACTCCGCCGCCGTCGTCGCCATCGCCCGGGAACAGGGCTTCGATGTGCATGCGCTGAGCGTGCGCTACGGCCAGCGCCATACATCCGAACTCGACGCCGCCGCGCGCGTCGCCGCGGCGATGTGCGTGAGCGCGCACAAGACCGTCGATGTCGATCTGCGCAGCATCGGCGGCTCGGCGCTGACCGACGACATCGACGTGCCCGAAGCGGGCGGGACGGGCATTCCGGTGACGTACGTGCCGGCGCGCAACACGATCATGCTGTCGCTGGCGCTCGGCTGGGCCGAAGTGCTGGGCGCGGCGGACATCTTCTGCGGCGTCAACGCGGTCGACTATTCCGGCTATCCCGACTGCCGGCCCGAGTTCGTCGAGGCCTTCGAACGGCTGGCCAACCTCGCGACCAAGGCCGGCGTCGAAGGCGCCGGTATCCGCATGCACGCACCGCTGCAGCGCATGGGCAAGGGCGACATCGTGCGCGAAGGCGTGCGGCTCGGCGTCGACTTCGGCCTGACCGTGTCCTGCTACAACGCTGATGCGCAGGGTTTGGCTTGCGGCCATTGCGACGCGTGCCGCCTGCGCGCCGACGGATTCGCCGCTGCTGACGTGCCCGATCCCACGCATTACGTGACGTCGGCCGGCTAAGGCCGACCTGGCGCGCACATTGCGCTAGAATGCGCCCCCTGCGCCGGCCGCTGCCGGCGACTGTCTCGATGGGTCGTTAGCTCAGTCGGTAGAGCATCGGACTTTTAATCCGCTGGTCGATGGTTCGAATCCATCACGACCCACCATCAACTCAATCGCTTGGTGGCCGTGCACGTTCGCAGACGCGTCGGCGACGGGGCGATCGGCGCGCCGGTGCGAATGTCCGAGTCGCAATCCTGTCGTTCCCCGGTCAAGGGCGCGGGCAGCCATCGCCGCGGCTAGGTGATCCGATACTCACGTCCCGCCGTGTCCGTGAACACGTGCTGCGTAAGCGGGTCGCCGGTCAGCTCGCCCTGCACGACGTCCCCTTTCATCTCCAGTTCCCAGTGGCCGTCCCGGAAGAACAGTGTCCCGAGCACGTCCCTGACCTTCGTCAGGTGCCCGTCCTCGCCCTGCTCGAACACGGTGTAATGGGTCTGCATCGTGGTGGTCCTCTGGTTCGACTTCGAATCCCACGATAGACGGCGCATGCGTGTCGAACACGTCACGTCGGATCCCGCCCGCTGCCCGAACTGCATGCGCTCGCCGGGCACATGCGACAGCCACGGCCAACTCGCGGAGCCGCTGGTTGCGTTGCAGTGCTTCTCCGACTAGCGGGCACCACACAGATCGGGTGAGCGTTCTCGAGCTGATGATGCGCGGACGACCCTGCCGACGCGCTTCAGTACGCAGTCCCCGACCGCGCGCACCTTGCCTTTCGCGGCTGGTCATATTCGGCTGACTGAAGCACCTCGGGTCGAGGGTTCGAATACATCGATCCCCATTTTCGCCACCGCTGTGCTGGGAGCCTGAATGACTCCGCCTACGGCCGTTGAAGCTGGCCCGGACGGCACGCATATTGCTCCGGGCGCGCACTCCGCCGCCGCCTTCCGTCGCCCTCGCGACCTGTCCATGCCTCTCGATTCCCTCCATCCCGCTGTCGCGCATTGGTTCGGCCGCGCGTTTCCGGCGCCGACGCCGGCGCAGCTCGCCGCGTGGCCGGCAATCACGGCCGGGCACGATGTGCTGGTGTCGGCGCCGACCGGCTCGGGCAAGACCCTGACCGCGTTCCTGGTCGCGATCGACGCGCTGGTGCGCGAGGGCGTGGAGGCCGGCGGCGTGCTGCCCGATGCGACACGCGTGGTCTACGTGTCGCCGCTGAAGGCGCTGTCGAACGACGTGCGCATCAATCTGGAGACGCCGCTGGCCGGTATCCGCGAGGCGCTGGCGGCGATGGACCTACCGGATGTGGCGATCCGCACCGCGGTGCGCACCGGCGACACGCCGCAGGCTGAGCGCGCGCGGATGCGGCGCGTGCCGCCGCATATCCTGGTGACGACGCCCGAATCGCTGTACGTGCTGCTGGGCTCGGTGTCCGGGCGGGCGATGCTGGCCGACGTGCGCAGCGTGATCGTCGACGAGATCCACGCGGTCGCGGACGACAAGCGTGGCAGCCATCTGGCGCTGACGCTGGAGCGGCTGCAGACGTTGTGCGGGCGGCGGCTGCAGCGGGTGGGGTTGTCGGCGACGCAGAAACCGATCGGGCAGGTGGCGCGGTTCCTAGTCGGGGCGGGCGAAACGAAAGGAGCGCTGATTGGCTGCTCCCGCCCCAGTCCTCTCCCGAACGCGGGGGCTGGGGCAGATTCCGCGGGCGGAGAGGAAGCGGATTCCGCTCGCGCAGACGCCGGGCAGAACGATTGCGTCATCGTCGAGATCGGCGCCGACCGCCCACGCGACCTCGCACTCGAACTGCCACCAACGCCGCTGTCGGCAGTGCTGTCGAACGACCAGGCGCAGCAGCTCTACCGCCGCATCGCCGAACTCGCGCAGGCGCACCGCACGACGCTGGTGTTCGTCAACACACGGCGCATGGCAGAGCGCGCGGCGCGGCATCTCGGCGAACTGCTGGGCCGCGAGCGCGTCGCCGCGCACCACGGCAGCCTCGCGCGCGAGGCGCGGCTGGACGCGGAGCAGCGGCTCAAGCGTGGCGACCTGACGGTGCTGGTCGCGACCGCGTCGCTGGAGCTCGGCATCGACATCGGTGATGTCGATCTGGTCTGCCAGATCGGTTCGCCGCGTTCGATCTCGGCATTCCTGCAACGCGCCGGGCGCTCGCGCCACCACGTCGGCGGCGTGCCGAAGGCGCGACTGTTCGCGACGACGCGCGACGAGCTGGTCGAATGCGCGGCGCTGCTCGACTGCGTGCGCCGCGGCGAGCTGGACGCATTGCGGATCCCGCCGGCGCCACTCGACGTGCTGGCGCAGCAGATCGTCGCCGAGACCTCGATGCAGGACTGGGACGAGGACGCGCTGTTCGCGCTGGTGCGCCGCGCGTTCCCCTACCGTGACCTGGCGCGCGCGGACTTCGACGCAGTCGTGCGGATGCTCGCCGACGGCTTCGTCGGCCACCACGGCCCGCGCGCCGGCCACGTGCATCGCGATGCGGTGCATCGCCGGCTGCGCGGACGCAAGGGTGCGCGCATGGTCGCGACGATGTCCGGCGGCACGATCCCCGACACCGGCGACTACACGGTGCTGCTGGAGCCGGAAGCGCAGAGCATCGGCAGCGTCAACGAGGACTTCGCGGTCGAGAGCCTGACCGGCGACGTGTTCCAGCTCGGCAACACCAGCTACCGCATCCTGCGCGTGGAGCCGGGGCGGCTGCGGGTCGAGGATGCGCAGGGGCTGCCGCCGAACATCCCGTTCTGGATCGGCGAGGCGCCGGGGCGCAGCGACGAACTGTCGGCCGGTGTCGCACGGCTGCGCGGCGACGTCGAGGCACGGCTCGATCCGCCGGGCGCCGAGGGCGAGGACGCGCATGCCGGCGCGCGCGACTGGCTGCGGCGCGAGCTCGCGCTGGGCGAGGACGCGGCGCTCCAGATCGTCGACTACCTCGCGCGCACGCGCGACGCGCTCGGCACGCTGCCGACGCAGTCGACGCTCGTGCTCGAGCGCTTCTTCGACGCCAGCGGCGGCATGCAGCTGGTGATCCACACGCCGTTCGGCAGCCGCATCAACCGCGCCTGGGGCCTGGCGCTGCGCAAGCGCTTCTGCCGCAAGTTCAACTTCGAACTGCAGGCCGCGGCGACCGAGGACGCGATCGTGCTGTCGCTGTCGACCAGCCACAGCTTCCCGCTCGACGAGGTCGTGCGCTACCTGCATTCGTCCAGCGCGCGCGAGGTGCTGGTGCAGGCGCTGCTCGATGCGCCGCTGTTCGGCGTGCGCTGGCGCTGGAACGCGACCACCGCGCTGGCGTTGCCGCGCTTCACCGGTGGCCGCAAGGTCGCGCCGCAGCTGCAGCGGATGAAGAGCGAGGACCTGCTGGCAGCGGTGTTTCCCGACCAGGTCGCGTGCCTGGAGAACATCGTCGGCGAGCGCGAGATTCCCGACCATCCACTGGTCGCGCAGACGCTGTACGACTGTCTGGAAGTAGCGATGGACACGTCGGGCTGGCTCGCGCTGCTGCAGGCGATCGAGGCTGGCGACATCGACATCGTCGCGCGCGACCTGCCCGCGCCATCACCGCTGGCGGCGGAGGCGATCAACGCGCGGCCGTACGCGTTCCTCGACGACGCACCGCTCGAGGAGCGGCGCACGCAGGCGGTGCAGCAGCGCCGGTATGGCGAGCCGTCGGCGGCCGGCGATCTCGGCCGACTCGACGCGGAGGCAATCGACCGCGTGCGCGCCGAGGCATGGCCCGAGGTGGCGACTGCCGACGAGATGCACGACGCGTTGATGACGCTGGCCTGCGTGACCGTCGACGAGGCCGCAGGCAATGCCGGCTGGGGCGCGCTGCTGCAGGCGCTCGTCGCAGAGGCTCGGGCTACCCGGCTCGACACTGGCGGCGATACCGCGCTGTGGGTCGCGGCCGAGCGCCTGCCGCTGCTGCGGGCGCTGTATCCCGATGCGGCGATCGCGCCGGACATCGGCGTGCCGGCCGAGTATGCGCTGCCGTGGGACCACGACGCGGCCATGCTCGAACTGCTGCGCGCGCGGCTCGGCGGACTCGGCCCCGTGATTGCGGACGCACTTGTTGTGCCGCTCGGTCTCTCGCCGCAGGCCGCGTTGCCGGCACTGCTGGCACTGGAACAGGAAGGCACGGCGATGCGCGGCGATTTTTCCTCGCGCGCGGACGGCGCGGTCGAATGGTGCGAACGCGGCCTGCTCGCGCGCATCCATCGCGAGACGCTCGGCCGCCTGCGCCGCGAGATCGAGCCGGTGCCGGTTGCGGACTACGTGCGCTTCCTCTGCGACTGGCAGCGGGTCACGCGCGGCACCCGGGCGAACGGACCGGAGGCGCTGGCCGGCGTGCTGTCGCAGCTGGAGGGCTTCGAGGCGCCCGCGATCGCCTGGGAGGCTGACCTGCTGGCGACGCGGCTGCCGGACTACGTGCTCGGCTGGCTCGACGAGCTGTGCACCGCCGGCCGCACGACATGGCTGCGCCTGCGGCCGCGGACCGCTGAGGGTGCCGGGGGCAGCCTGCGGCAGACGCCGGTCGTGCTGCTGCCGCGCCGCGAGGCCGCGCGCTGGACGCGGCTGGCGCCGCCGGCGGCCGATGCCGCGACGCTGTCGTCGCGCGCGCGCAAGGTCGACGAGGTCCTGGTCCGCGATGGCGCGTCGTTCTTCGACGAGCTGCTGTGCGGGACCCGGCTGCTGCAGACCGAACTGGAGGACGCGCTGTCGGAACTGGTCGCGGCCGGCCGTGCGCACTGCGACAGCTTCGCCGGCCTGCGCGCGCTGCTGGTGCCGCCGTCGAAACGGCCTGCGACCGGCGGCCGGCGGAATCGGCGCACGCCCATGTCGGGCATCGCCGACGCGGGACGCTGGAGCCCCGCACGCCGTGGCGATGCACCGGCCGATGCCGACGACCTCGAACACGTCGCCCGCGTGCTGCTCCGCCGCTACGGCGTCGTCGGCTGGCGGATCCTCGAACGCGAGCCGGACTGGCTGCCGCCATGGCGCGAGCTGGTGCGTGTCTACCGCCGGCTGGAGGCGCGCGGCGAGCTCCGCGGCGGCCGCTTCGTCGCCGGCCTGTCGGGCGAGCAGTACGCGTTGCCGGAGGCCGTGGGCCTGCTGCGCGCGACCCGGGCACGGCCGCCGGACGGCGAACTGGTCTGCGTGTCGGCATCCGATCCCTTGAACCTGGCCGGCACCGTGCTGCCCGGCGAACGTATCCCACGTCAGCCCGGCGCGCGACTGGTGCTGCGCGACGGGCGGGTCGTCGCGGCGCGCATTGCAGACGACTGCAGCCTTGTTGGCATGGAGGCTGGCGATGACGATGCGAGCGCGGTATTCGCGTTGCTGCGCCAGGAGCGGACCGTACGGCGGGTCGCGATCTGACGGACCCGGCAGCGCGGCTCAATCCGCGTCCAGCACCGTCTCCAGCACGGCGTCGCCATAGCGTTCCAGCTTGCCGGCGCCGACCCCGCCGATGCCGCCGAGCTGGCCGTGGCTGATCGGCCGCTGCCGCGCGATCTCGCGCAGCGTGGCGTCGTGGAAGATCACGTAGGCGGGCACGTTCTGCTCGCGCGCCAGACGCCCGCGCAGGGCGCGCAGCGATTCGAACAGCGGTCGGTCGGCCGGCGCGATCTCGATGTCGGCGCCGGTCGCCGCGCGTGCGGTGCGCACGCGCTCGCGCGCGTTCGACGGCTTGCGCAGCATCACCTGCGCCTCGCCCTTGAGCACCGCGCGGCTGGCTTCGGTCAGGCGCAGGCCGCCGTAGCCTTCGGCGTCGACGTCGAGCAGGCCCTGCGCGACCAACTGGCGCAGCACGCTCTTCCATACGCGCGCGTCGACGTCGGTGCCGACGCCGTAGGTGCTGAGCTGGTTGTGGCCGAACTGGCGGATGCGCTCGCTGTCGCTGCCGCGCAGGATGTCGATCACGTGCGCGGCGCCGAAACGCTGGCCGCTGCGGTAGACGCAGCTCAACGCCTTCTGCGCGGGCACCGTCGCGTCCCACGCGGCCGGCGGGTCGAGGCAGTTGTCGCAGTTGCCGCAGGGTTGTCCTTCGCCTTTGGCCGAATAGTCCTCGCCGAAGTTCGACAGCAGCACCTGGCGGCGGCAGCGCATCGTCTCGCAGTAGCCGACCAGCGCGTCGAGCTTGCGGTGCTCGAGCCGCTTGCGTTCGTCGCCCGATTCGGACTGCTCGATCATCTGCCGCAGCAGCACCAGATCGCCGAGGCCGTAGCACATCCACGCGTCGGCCGGTTCGCCGTCGCGGCCGGCGCGGCCGGTTTCCTGGTAGTAACCCTCGATCGATTTGGGCAGGTCGGTGTGCGCGACGAAGCGCACGTCGGGCTTGTCGATGCCCATGCCGCACGCGATCGTCGCCACGACCACGACGCCGTCGCTGCGCAGGAAACGCCGTTGGTTGGCCGCGCGCAGATCCGAGTCCATGCCGGCGTGATAGGGAATCGCGTCGATGCCCTGGCCGGCGAGATATTCGGCCGTTTCCTCGACCTTGCGCCGCGACAGGCAGTAGACGATGCCGGCTGCGCCGCGGTGCGCCTGCACGAAATCGAGCAGCTGGCGCTTCGCGTTGTCCTTCTGCACCACGGTGTAGCGGATGTTGGGCCGGTCGAACGAACTGACGAAGCGGCGCGCGTCCTCGAGCTGCAGGCGCTCGGCGATCTCGCGCTGGGTCGGCGGATCGGCGGTCGCGGTCAGCGCGATCCGTGGAACCTCGGGCCAGCGCTCGTGCAGGATCGTCAGCTCGCGGTACTCGCGGCGGAAATCGTGGCCCCACTGCGAGACGCAGTGCGCCTCGTCGATCGCGAACAATGCGAGCGGCGCGCGGTCGAGCAGCGACAGGAAGCGCGGCGTCAGCAGGCGTTCGGGCGCGACGTAGAGCAGGTCGAGTTCGCCGGCCAGTAGTTCGCGCTCGACCCGCTGCGCGGTCTCGCTGTCGAGCGTGGAATTGAGATAGGCCGCACGCACGCCGGACTGCAGCAGCGCGTCGACCTGGTCCTGCATCAGCGCGATCAGCGGCGAGACGACGATCGCGACGCCGTCGCGCAGCAGCGCCGGCACCTGGTAGCACATCGACTTGCCGCCGCCGGTGGGCATCAGCACCAGCGCATCATGGCCGGCGGCCACGTGCTCGACGATCGCGGCCTGCTCGCCGCGGAACGCGGCATGGCCGAACACGCGCTGCAGGACTTCGAGCGCGCCGGCGTCTTGGGACGGGGACATCGCGCAAGGATACCGGCTGCGGCGCGAGGCCGTGCGCGGATCGCGTCCGGAAACGGCGCATCGCGCTGTCCGGCAGTTCCCTTCGGGGGATCCTGTGCAGAGCGGCGCCGCTCGCGACCGGCCCCGCTGGCGCGCGCCTCGGAACCCGTTTGTTAAGCTGCCCGGTCTTCCAGTAGGCGCCTTACATGAGCTCGACGTCCGGATCCGGCGGCATGCCGCTGCACACCAAGATGCTGATCGGCTTTCTCGTCGGCGCGATCGCCGGCCTGGCGATCAACCTGCTGACCGGCCACCTGACCGTCGACGGCGTGCCGCCCGCGTTCTCGGGATGGGTCGAGGGCGTGATCCGGTACGTCACCGAGCCGATCGGCCAGCTGTTCCTGCGCCTGCTGTTCATGCTGGTGGTGCCGCTGGTGTTCTCGGCGCTGATCCTGGGCGTGGTCGAGATCGGCGACCCGCGCGCGCTCGGTCGCCTGGGCGGCAAGACCCTGGTCTGGGTGTTCGGCACGACCTTCATCGCGGTGATCATCGGCCTCGTGGTCGTGTCGATCATCCAGCCCGGTGCCGGCATCGACCCCGCCTTGCGCGACGCGATGCTGTCGGACTCGGTCGCCGCCGGCGCGACGATCGCCGAGCCGGCAAAGATCGGCCTCGTCGACATGCTGCTCAACATGGTGCCGCGCAACCCGATCGCCGCAGCCGCCGCGACCGACCTGATCGCGGTGATGGTGTTCGCGCTGCTGTTCGGCATCGCCGCGACCGTGGTGAATTCGCCGGGCACGCGCAGCTTCGTCGGCGCGGTGCAGGGCATCTACGACATCAGTCTGAAGCTGATCGACTGGGTGATCCGCCTCGCGCCGTACGCCGTGGCCGCGCTGCTGTTCACGCTGACCGCGCGCATGGGCCTCGGGCTGATGGTGCAGCTGGGCTGGTTCGTGCTGACCGCGGTGCTGGCGCTGGCGCTGCACTTCTTCGGCACGTTCTCGCTGCTGATCGCGGTGCTCGGCCGGCGTTCGCCGCTGGACGTGTTCAAGAAGTCGCAGCCCGCGCTGCTGACCGCGTTCTCCACCTCGTCGAGCGCGGCCACGCTGCCGACCTCGCTCAAGACCGCCGAGGAGAATCTCGGCGTGCCAAGGCGCGTCGCGCGCTTCGTCTGCACGCTCGGTGCGACCGTCAACATGAACGGCACCGCGCTCTACGAGGGTGTGACCGTGCTGTTCCTCGCGCAACTGTTCGGCATCGAGCTGAGCTTCGTGCAGCAGATCATGATCCTGGTGATGTGCATCATGGGCGGCATCGGCGCGGCCAGCGTGCCGGGCGGATCGCTGCCGGTGATCGCGACGATCCTGGTGATGTTCGGCATCCCGCCCGAGGGCATCGGCATCATCCTCGGCGTCGACCGCTTCCTCGACATGTGCCGGACCACGGTCAACATCGGCGGCGACATGGTCGGTTCGGTCGTCATCGGCCGCGGCGAGGCGGCGCACGAGCACGAGGAGGTCGAGATGGGCGCCGACGGCCTGCTGCACGTCACCCATGTGGAAGGCGACGACACGCCGAGCACGCGCACGGCGGACAGGAGCCCGCCGGCCGGACCGCGCGTCTGAGGCCTGCGCGATCGCACCGGTCGGGCAACGGACCGGCAGGCGTGGGACAATCACCGGCTCCCGCCTGCCGCCGCCACGTCCAGAGCCCATGACCACGCCGAACCGTCGCGAACTCGCCAACGCCATCCGCTTCCTCGCCATCGACGCGGTCGATGCCGCCAAGTCCGGTCATCCCGGCATGCCGATGGGCATGGCCGACATCGCCGAAGTGCTGTGGAACGACCACCTCAGCCACAACCCGGCGAACCCGCAGTGGTTCAACCGCGACCGCTTCGTGCTGTCCAACGGCCACGGCTCGATGCTGCATTACGCGCTGCTGCACCTGTCGGGCTACGACCTGCCGATCGAGGAACTGAAGAACTTCCGCCAGCTGCACAGCAGGACGGCCGGCCATCCCGAGCGTCACGAGACGCCCGGCGTCGAGACCACGACCGGCCCGCTGGGCCAGGGCTTCGCCAACGCCGTCGGCTTCGCGCTCGCCGAGCGCCTGCTCGCGCAGCGCTTCAACCGCCCCGAGTTCGCCGTCGTCGACCACCGCACCTGGGTGTTCATGGGTGACGGCTGCCTGATGGAAGGCATCTCGCACGAGGCCGCATCGCTCGCCGGCACGCTGGGCCTGGGCAAGCTGGTCGCGTTCTGGGACGACAACCGCATCTCGATCGACGGCAACACCGAAGGCTGGTTCACCGACGACACCCCGGCGCGCTTCGAGGCCTACGGCTGGCGCGTGATCCGCGACGTCGACGGCCATGACAGCGAGGCGATCGCGCGCGCGATCGAAGCGGCCACCGCCGAAGACGACAAGCCCGTGCTGGTCTGCTGCCGCACGACGATCGGCTTCGGTTCGCCGAACCGCGCCGGCACGGAATCCGCGCACGGCGCGGCGCTGGGCAAGGAGGAATCCGACGCCACGCGCGCCGCGCTCGGCTGGGCGCACGCGCCGTTCGAGGTGCCGCAGGCGATCGGCGACGCGTGGCGTGCGGTCGAGGCCGGACAGGTCCGCGAATCCGAATGGAACCAGCTGTTCGACGCCTACCGCGCGCAGCATCCCGAACTTGCCGCCGAACTGGCCCGCCGCTCGCACGGCGAACTGCCGGCCGGCTTCTCCGACGCCGCCGACGCGTTCATCGCCAAGCTGCAGGCCGACGGCCCGACGATCGCGTCGCGCAAGGCCTCCCAGATGGCGATCGAGGCGTTCGCGCCGCTGCTGCCCGAGCTCGTCGGCGGTTCGGCCGACCTGGCGCATTCGAACCTGACGCTGTGGAAGGGCAGCAAGTCGGCCGTCAGCACCGATGCCGACGCTAACTACGTCTACTACGGCGTGCGGGAGTTCGGCATGACCGCGATCGCCAACGGCCTCGCGCTGCACGGCGGCTTCATCCCGTTCGACGCGACGTTCCTGGTCTTCAGCGATTACGCGCGCAACGCGGTGCGTATGGGCGCGCTGATCCCGGCGCATGCGATCCACGTCTACACCCACGATTCGATCGGCCTCGGCGAGGACGGCCCCACGCATCAGCCGGTCGAGCATCTCGCTTCGCTGCGCTACATCCCGAACAACGACGTGTGGCGCCCGTGCGACGCCGTGGAATCGGCGGTCGCATGGAAGTCGGCGATCACCCGTCAGGACGGCCCGAGCTGCCTGGTGTTCTCGCGCCAGAACCTGCCGCACCAGGCGCGCGACGCCGCGCAGGTCGAGGCGATCGCGCGTGGCGGCTATGTGCTCAAGGATTCGGTCGGTACGCCCGAGCTCATCCTGATCGCGACGGGTTCGGAAATCGGCCTCGCGACCCAGGCCGCCGAACAGCTCGGCGACGGCGTGCGCGTGGTGTCGATGCCGTCGACCGACGTGTTCGACCGCCAGGACGCGGCCTACCGCGAATCCGTCTTGCCGAACGCCGTGCGCAAGCGCGTCGCGATCGAAGCCGGCGTCACCGCGTTCTGGCGCGCCTACGTGGGCCTGGACGGCGCCGTGATCGGCATCGACACCTTCGGCGCGTCGGCCCCGGCCGAGAAGCTGTTCCAGCACTTCGGCATCACGGTCGAGAAGATCGTCGAGGCGGCGAAGGCGCTCTGACCGTTACACGTGATTGCTCGCAGTAGTGAACGAAAAAGCCCGCGAAAGCGGGCTTTTTTTCGGATGATTCGCTGCGAGGGTCATGCGTTCGAGTTCGCGTCGAATTCGAGCGACGCCCTGCTTCGAGCCCCTCTCCCTCCGGGAGGGGGCGGGATGAGGGCCGCAGGTCGCGATGATCCGATCGGCGTCCGAACCGCTTTCCGCATCGATTGGTTTCGCTGCGCTCTACCTATCCTACGAGCGCTTGCTTCGAGCCCCTCTGCCTCCGGGAGAGGGGTCGGGGTGAGGGCCGCAGGTCGCGATGATCCGATCGGCGTCGGAACCGCTTTCCCCACCGACGGGTTTCGCTGCGCTCCATCCATCCTACGAGCGCTTGCTTCGAGCCCCTCTCCCTCCGGGAGAGGGGTTGGGGTGAGGGCCGACGCTCGCGATGATCCAATCGGCGTCCGAACCGCTTTCCGCGACGGGTTCCGCTGCGCTCTACCCAGCCTGCGGCTGCGCTGCCTCACCCCACCGGCTTGTCGTGCCTGCTCCCGCCCCGGCAATGCGGCGAATCCGGCACCTGCACCTCCGCCGCCCATTCCTCCGGCGTGAACGTATGCAGGGCCAGCGCATGGATCTGCTGCATCTGCATACCGAGCGCGCGATACACCGCCTGATGCCGTTGCAGCGCCCGCTTGCCGTCGAACGTCGCGCTGACCACGACCGCCTTGTAATGCGTCTCCAGCCCGCGGCTGTGCATGTGGCTCTCGTCCTCGACATCGAGGTGCGTGGGCTGCAGCGCGGCGAGGGCGTCGCGGAGCTGGTCGGCGCGGGTGGTCATGGGCGGGTCCTGCACGGGTGTCGTCGAACGAGATGGAGGCGGGGCGCGCGATCGCAAGCAAGCGCGCATATGGCTCACGCGGCGGATGTCGGCGCGATCGCGTCCTCGGGCGCGCTGTCGCGTGCGGTCCTGCGCAGCCCCAGCGACACGAGCCGCGCCATCAGGTGTTCGTTGAATCCATCGGGGCGCGCGAGCCGCATGCGCGCCAGCGCTTCGGTATCCGGTCCGATGCCTGCGCGCACCGCCGCCACCACCGCCGCGAGCTTGCCGCGCCGGGTCGCGGTCTGCGTGCGCAGCCAGGCCAGCGCACGCAGCAGGCGCTGTTCGACGATGTCGAAATCGCTGCCCAGCGGATAGTCGGGCAGGCTGCCGTCGGCGCGCAGCGGCGCCAGCGCCGCGCGCAGGGCCTCCGGCGTATTGCGCCGCCACGGCGCCGGCACGACGAAGCGCGCATCGAGCTTGCCGGCCGCCTGCGCACGCGCGACGAGATCCGCCTGATGCGGCGCTTCGGCGATGCGCACCATCGCGCGCGTGCAGTCCTCGTCGGTCGCGCCGCGGATGTCGGCGATGCCGTATTCGGTGATGTAGACATCGCGCAGATGCCGCGGGATCGTCGTGTGTCCGTAGTTCCAGCGGATGTTGGCTTCGCGTCCGCCACCGGCATCGCGCGCGGCGCGCAGCAGCAGCACCGAGCGCGCATCGGGCAGCGCATGGCCCATCGCGACGAAGTTGTACTGCCCGCCCACGCCAGACACCACGCGGCCGTCGTCGAGTCCGTCGGAGACCGCCGCACCCAGCGCGGTCGCCATCATGCAGCTGTTGAAGAACCGCGCGTCACGGCGCTGCAGGCGTTCCAGGCCTTCGTCGAGGCCGTAGAGCTCGTTGACCTCGCCGACGCGCTTCATGCCGATGCCGCGGCGCGTGTCCTCGTCGAGGCCGCGCAGCCAGGCGTAGAAATCCGGCGAGCCGAGATAGAACGCGCCGTGCAGGAATTCGCCGTTGCGTTCGATGAGATCGCGATCGAGCGCGCTGGCGGTGCCGTCGTTGGCACGCTGCATCAGGCTGGCCTTGTCGACGACGCGGCGCTTGATCACGCCGACTTCGACCAGCCGCTTGAAGCCCTCGTTGATCATCTCGCTGCAGCCGTAGAGGCCGATCTCGAAGGGACCGAGTCCGCCGCTGGCCTGCACCGTGGCATGCGTGGCGAGATCGGGATCGAGCGCGTGCAGCACGCGCCGGTACGCGGCATTGTCGGTGTGCCGCAGCGCCAGCGCATGGCTCAGCGCATCGGCCAGCGCGCCGATGCCGATCTGCAGCGTGCCGCCGTCGCGCACGAGCGCGCTGGCGTAGAAGCCGATCGCGTAGTCGGCGTCCGACACCGGCTGTCGCGGCAGGCCGAACAGACGCGGGTAAGGCGGCGGCGGTGCGATCACGACATCGAAGAACGCGGCGTCCACCGCCGCGGCGCCATCGAGCCAAGGCAGTGCGGGATCGACTTCACCGACCACCAGCGGCCGCGGGCGACCCGACGCCACCAGCGCATCGATCGCATCGAAGGTCAGGTCGGTGTTCGACGACAGCGAGAAACGCGTGCCGTCGTCGTTGGCCGCGACCTTCTGCACCAGTACGTTGACGCCGCGGTCGGCGAGCGCGCGCGCCACGTGCGTGTAGTTGAGGCTGGCGTAGCGGCGCTGCGCCTGCGACGAGCCCAGCATCGCGCCGGACTGCATGTAGAACTCCTCGATCTCGACATGCGGCGGCAGCGCATTGCGGCGCAGCGCGTCCACGTACTTCAGGCGGACGAAATCCTCGCCGAAGTGCCGCTTGGCGAACGGCCCGATGAAACGGCCTTCGAGATCGTCACCACCCGACGGCGGATCCAGCGACAGCGCGGTGTAGAGCGTGAACCGGCGCGCGGGATCCTCGAGCGCGGCGTCGAACAGCGCATTGAGCAGGCGGTGCGGCTTGCCGATGCCGAGCGGCGCACCGATGTGGAGGGCTCCGTCGACATGCGCATGGATGCGGCTGACGGCGTCTTCGATGGCGTCGACGTAGGCGGTCATCGCACGAGGATACGCAGGCGCGCGTGAATCGGCGGCGGCCCGGCCTCCGGTTTCGCACGGTTGCGCTGCCGCACCATGACGCAGGCGCGGTGGCAGCGACGACCGCGCACCGCCGGCGGCTCGCGGCTGTCAGGATGCGGGCGTCGCACGGGCCCGCACCCGGATCGCATCGGCCTCGGCGGTGATCTCCGCGTTGGCGTCCTGTCCCAGCAGGGTCAGCACCGCACTGAGCGGCATGCCGTCGAAGTGCAGCGACACCCTGTGGTCGAGGTTTACGCCGTCCGCGACATCGACGGGCACGCCGCTGGCCGCGGCGATCCGCTGCAGCACGTCGCCGGCACGTTCCTCCCGCGCGTCGAGCGCGATCTCGGCCCGGGCGCCGGTGGCCGCGTAGCTGGTGCCGGACAGAAAGCGCACCTCGCCGTTGGTGGTGTCCAGTGCGGGCGCGGGCGCCACGGGCGATGGCGCCGGCGTGTCGCCTGTTGCGATTGCGCCGGGCGCGTCATCGCCCGGGCTGTCGCTGCAGCCGGTCAACGCCGCGGCAATGGCGAGCGCCGCCAACAGCATGCGCGGACGTGGAAGACGGACGTTGTGCATCGGAGGCTCCTTGCGTTCGACGGGTCGGATTGCGAAGCGTGGCGACACGATACCGCCGGGCATTCGGGCATGCGTTCACGTGTCGAATGCCGGCGGCGCCGACATGGCCGGATCTGATGCGCGTTGCGGCCGCGTCTGCAGCGCAGATGCGCCCGCTGTCGATAAGTCGGCTCAGGCGCTCGCCGGCTACGTACGCGGGCGGACCCGGATGCCATCGGCATGCGGCGTGATGTCGGTTCCGGTCTCGTCGGCCAGCAGGGTCAGCACGGTGCGGATGGGCACGCGGGTGAAGTTCATCGAGACATGACGCTCCAGGTCCACGTCCGGGGCCACGTCGAGACCGGTGCGTCCTGCCGTCGCGATGTGCCGGAGGATGTCGGCGGCCGACGCGTCGAGGATCAGCAGATCGATTTCCGCGCGGCCGTCGATCGCCGCATAGGGCGCGCCGCGCAGGAAGCGCACGCGGCCTGCGTCGATGTGTGCGCGCAGGCCGGCATCGCGCGCGATCGCGTCGAGCGCCTCGGCGGGGTCGAGGCCCGCGAGTTCGCGCCGCGCGGGCGGCACCCGCGACAGCGCTTCGGGATTGACCAGCGTCCAGCCTGCCAAGGCAGCTGCGTCCCGTGCGCGCGCGATGGCGACATGGTCCGGACCATCCGTGGACTCGCCTGGGTTCCGTCCATCGCCCGGCCCAGCTCCGGTCGTCGCTGTCGATGCCTGCTCGCCGGGCGCGGCGTCCTGCTTGCAGCCTGTCGCTGTTGCCACGGCGGCGCAGACAACGAGGGTCAGAACCGTGCGAAGTGAAACCTGCATTCCGGACTCCTATTCTTCGATGCCGGTGGCATGCGAGCGATCCCCTGCGCGACCGACTGCAGCGCTGCGCCACCGCGGGCATCAGGACTCGAGCATCTCCGGCTTGAACAGCGCACGCCGCGAACGCTCGTCGCCGCTGATCATGAACTGCCCGTCACCACGGTAATGCACCGTGCGCGGCCATTTCGGCCGCTTCGCCGCGTGCGCGGCGACGACGCGCCAGACGAACAGCGGGTAATCGGCGGTGATCCGCGTCTCGTGCAGGCGGCATTCGAAGCGGGCATGGCATTCGCCGATGCCGGGCGCGTCGACGTCGCTGCCGTCGACCGCGGTCAGGCCGAAGCGTTCGAACTTGTCCTCGTCGGCGCTGCTGCTGTTGCCGATGCGCACGACGGTATCGAGCAGGTCCGCAGTCGGCAGGTTGATCACACATTCGCGGCTGCCGCGCGCGAGCGCGTGGCTGCGGTTGGCCGACCAGATGTAGGTGCCGACGAGGTCGTAGCCGAGCATCATGTGCCAGCCCAGCGTCATGATGCCGCGCTCGCCCTTGTGCGCGGTCGACAACAGCACGATCGGGCCGGGTTCGAGATAGCGACGCGTCTGGTCGGGCGGAATCGCGTGGGTGCGGGGCATGGCACGGACCTGCAGGCGGGCCCGTGATTGCCGCAGGTCGGCGGTGAACGCAGCGTCGCCTGCTCAGGCCAGCGTGTGCACCGCGTCGGCCAGGCGGCGCACGTCGTCGCTGGTGTGGCTGACGTAGAGCATCGGCAGGCGCACTTCGTCGCGCACGCGCTGCAGCCACGGAATCAGCTCTTCGCGGCGCGCCTCGTCGAGTGCCGACAGCGGCTCGTCGAACAGCAGCACCGCCGGCTGCGACAGCAGCGCGCGGCCGATCGCCACGCGCTGCGCTTCGCCGCCGGACAAATTCGCCACCTGGCGCTGCAGCAGGGCACCGATGCCGAGCAGTTCGACCACCTGGTCGAGTTCGAAGGTGTCGGCGCCTGCGCGATGGCGGCCGTAGCGCAGGTTGCGCAGCACGTCGAGGTGTGGGAACAGGCGCGCGTCCTGGAACACGTAACCGACGCGCCGGCGGTGCGCGGGCACGTCGATGCGCGCGGCGCTGTCGAACAGCACTCGGCCGTCGATCTCGATGCGGCCCGAGCGTGGACGCACGAGACCCGCGATCGCATTGAGCACGCTGGTCTTGCCGGCGCCCGAAGGCCCGGTCAGCGCGAGCACGCGCTGTTCGGCGTCGATGTGGATGTGCCGGGCGAAGCTGCCGCGGCGCAGGTCGATGTCGACGTGCAGCATCAGTCGTGCACCTCGCCGCGCTGGCGCCGCACCAGCCATTCGGAGGCGAGCAGCGCGGCCAGCGAGATCGCCACCGAGACCGCCGCCAGCCGCCAGATGCCGGCCTCGCCGCCCGGCACCTGCATCAGGCCGTAGATCGCCGAGGAGACGGTCTGGGTCTCGCCGGGGATGTTGGAGACGAAGGTGATCGTCGCGCCGAATTCGCCCAGCGCCTTGGCGAACGCCAGCACGAGGCCTGCGATCACGCCCGGCCACGCCAGCGGCAGGGTGATGGTGAAGAACACCCGCAGCGGACTCGCGCCGAGCGTCGCTGCGGCCTGTTCCAGGCGCCGGTCGACGTTCTCGATCGACAGCCGGATCGTGCGCACCAGCAGCGGGAATCCCATGATCGCGCTGGCCAGCGCCGCGCCGGTCCACCGGAACGCGAACGAGACGCCGAGCGTCTCTTCGAGCCAGCGGCCGATCAGGCCGTTGCCGCCCAGCAGCACCAGCAGCGCGTATCCGACGACGACCGGCGGCAGCACCAGCGGCAGATGCACCAGCGCATCGAGCAGCGATTTGCCGACGAAGCGCCGGCGCGCGAGCAGCCAGGCGATCGCGATGCCGAACGGCAGGCTGCACAGCGCGGCGGCGGCCGCGACCTTGAGGCTGAGCCGGATCGCGACGAGTTCGTCGGGCCCGAAACCCAGCAGCGTGGCCGGTTCCACCATCGATCAGCGGATCGAGAAACCGTGCTCGCGGAAGATCGCCGACGCGGCCTCGCCGTCGAGCCAGCGCACGAAGGCATCGGCCTGCGGATTGCGGCTGGCGGCGATGCGCGCGACCGGATAGACGATCGCCGGGTGGCTGTCGGCCGGGAACGTCGCCAGCACCTTGACCCGCGGTTCGGCCTGGGCGTCGCTGCCGTAGACCACGCCCAGCGGCGCTTCGCCGCGCGCGACCAGGGTCAGCGCCGAGCGCACGCTGTCGGATTCGGCCACGCGCGGTTGCAGGGCCGACCACTGGCCCAGCGATTCGAACGCGGCCTTGGCGTACTTGCCGGCCGGCACGCTGGCGGTCAGCGCGAGCGACAGGCGTCCGCGTGCGCCGAGCAACGGCAGCAGGTCGGTGCCGCGCGCGAGCTCCAGCGGTTGCGCGGCGCTGCCCGCCGGTGCGACCAGCACCAGCGTGTTGCCGAGCAGCACGCGGCGGGAGCCGGCATCGATGAGCTTGCGTTCCTGCAGCCAGTCCATCCATTCCAGATCGGCGGAGACGAACACGTCGGCCGGCGCGCGCTGTTCGATCTGGCGCGCGAGCGCGGAGCTGGCCGCGTACGACACGCGCACCGGTTGCCCGGTCTCCTGCTGGTAGCGCGCCGCCGCGGCATCCATCGACTCCTTGAGGCTGGCGGCGGCGAAGACGGTGATCGGTGCGCGCTCCTGGGCGAGGGCCGGCAGCACGGCGAGCGCAGCGAGGGCGGTGAGCAGCAGTGCGGCGGACGCGCGCAGCCAGCGGGGGGAGCGGAGACGGGTCATGGCGATTCCGGGTGGGGAAGCGGAAGGATCAGGGCGCAGCGATGACGGTGATGCGCATCACCTGGCGCACGCCGCGCGCCGGGCGGCCGTCGTCGGGTATCAGCAGACGCAACGGACCGCTGTCGGCATCGAGCGGCGCGTCGTCGCAACGGTCGACCAGATAGACGCCGCGGTTGCCGAGCGTGGCGTCGAGTTCGCCGAGCGAGAACACCGCGCGATAGCCGTCGCGCGCGCTGACCAGCACGTAGCGGTCGAGGTGCGCGCCGCGCAGCGGCGCGTCCGGCATGGCGCCGCTGGACTGCAGCAGCGCGGACAGCGCGACGCCCTCGCAGCGCAGGGTGCGGCCGTGCGCGGTGGCCTCGACCTTGTAGCGGGTCAGCGATGCACGGGCGGCGTCGTCGAGCGGGACGACGACCGGTGATGGATCGGACGGGGGTGCAGCGCGCTGGTGCGCGGCATGGTCATGCGCGGCGGGGGCCTGGGCATGGGCCGCGGTGGCGCACAGCAGGAGCAGTGCAGACAAATGACGGCCACGGACCATGGCGGTTCCCCTCGTTATGAACGCACGAGCATAACGGCCGGCCGCAGCGGCGACAACGCGCCTCAGACCGTATCGATCGGCAGCTTCAGGTAGCGCACGCCGTTGCCGTCGGCCTCGGGTAGCGCACCGGCGCGGATGTTGGTCTGCACCGACGGCAGCAGCAGCGCGGGCATCGGCAGCGTGGCGTCGCGGGCCTCGCGCAGGGCGACGAAGGTGGCCTCGTCGATGTGGTGGCCGACGTGGATGTTCTCGCGCTTCTGCGCGCCGATCGTGGTCTCGCAGGCCACCGCGCGCCCGCCGGGACCGTAGTCGTGGCAGACGAACACGCGGGTGGCATCGGGCAGTTCGAACATGCGCTGGATGGAGCGGTACAGCGTGGCCGCATCGCCGCCGGGGAAATCGCAGCGGGCGGTGCCGCCGTCGGGCATGAACAGCGAGTCGCCGGTGAACAGCGCATCGCCGATCAGGTAGGCGTTGCTGTCGCTGGTGTGGCCGGGCACCGGGATCACGCGCGCGGGCAGGGCGCCGATCGCGAACGTGGCGTCGGCCTCGAACAGCCGGTCGAACTGCGAGCCGTCGACGGGAAAGTGCTCGCCGAGGTTGAAGATCGGCCGGAAGGTCTTCTGCACCGTGCGGATGCCGTCGCCGATCGCCAGCCGCGCGTCGGGCAGCTGTCCGCGCAGCCAGTCGCCGGCCGAGAGATGGTCGGCGTGGGCATGCGTTTCGAGGATCCACTGCACGTCGAGGCCGTGCGCCTGCACATGTTCGAGCAGCGCCATTGCCGAGGCGGTCGACGTGCGGGCCGCCGCCATGTCGAAGTCCAGCACCGGATCGACGATCGCTGCCGCGTTCGACGACGAATCGCGGACGATGTAGCTCCACGTGCCGCTGCCGGCATGGTGGAACGGGGTGACCTGCGGCTGCATCGCGATCCTCCTGCCCGTGGACACGCCGATCCTAGTCCACGCGGCGCGCGCCGACGTTGCGATTGCGTGAGGTCAGCGTTGCGCAGGCGTCGCGAGCGCGGTGTTCAGCAGCGCCGCGAGACGGGCGCCCGCGTCGCGCAGTGCCTGCTCGGCTTGGGGCAGGTGCGTGGTCACGTAGGCCTCGCCGACACGCGCGCGGCGTGGATAGACGCCCGGCGACAGCGCGATGCGGCACGCGGCTTCGGCCCAGTCGGCGGCCGGCGGCGGCAGGCGCAGCGGGCCGCCGGCATCTGCCGACGGCGCACGCGCGCCGATCCGCGCCAGCCACGCATCGCCGGACAGGTTCTGGCTGTTGAGCATGCCGCTGTCCCAGAACGCGTGCAGGTTGGTGCCGCGGCCGCGGAAATTGATCTGCCGGTCGTTGCCGCCTCGGTCGTGGCCGTAGCCGGCGTGCATCGGCTGGTGCGCATCGCCGGTGAAATGCACGACGAACTTCAGTGCCTGCGCCCGCGCGGCGCGCGGGCGGCTGCGGTCGGCCAGGATCGCGGTCTGGGCCTTCAGCGCCTCGACCACGCAGTTGCCGCCCGGACAGTCGCGGCGCGCCTCGTAGCGGCAGTTGGATTCGCCGATGTTCACGTAGTGCCACGGCGCCGAGCGACGGCCCAGATCCGGATCGTGCTCGCGCAGTTCGTCCGCCCAGCTGGCGACGCCGGGCAGGGTGGGGTCGGGCTCGCCGGCGAGCAGCCGGGCCACCTCGGCGCGCGCGGTCGGCGTGAGATCGCGCTCGGCGATCTGCGCCACCAGGCGGTGGCCGAGCTTGCCCCAGGCGTGGGCGGAAGACGGAAAGACGAAGGCGGCCAACAGGCCGCCGCACAGAAGGATTCGACGCAGCATGGGCGCAGTTTAACCGGCCGGTGTCGCGTGGTTCCGATGGCGCGATCCGCGCGTGAATGTGAAGCCGGGCAGTCGTCGCCTGTTCCGGCCGGAAGCGGCACCAGTCACGTCGGCACCGGTTTCCGAGATGCGCGGCGCCGGCAGCGCCCGGACCAGGACATCACGCCGGCGACGTCGCCTCTGCAGGCGAGCCCGTTCGGTCGCGTGCCGCGGCGTGCCCGGTGGGCGCCCTCGGCTGTGTCCGATCGAGCGACAACGGCCTGATCTCCACCTTGGGCAACAGCCGTTTCGTGAAATACCGGTCCTGGTAGTAGCGGATCTTCCGGCACAGCACCGGGTGCGCGAGACTCTCGTAGAGCACGATCTCCTTTTCGGGACCCATGGCCTTGAGTTCCTGCGGCAGCATCAGCGCGCGGCGCTCCAGCACCTCGTTGTCGGACACGCCGCCGGCACCGCCGTGCGAACGGGTGCGCGCGCGGCGGCGGACGGTGGTGAAGCCCAGCATCTCGGAATAGTCGTTCGCGTCCTGCTGCTCGCGCGGGGCGTAGATGATCTGCAGCGCGTGGTTGGTGATGAGGGTGCGCGAGAGTTCCTTGCCGTAGACCGCGTCCAGCTGCGCCATCGACTGGATGATCGGCAGCAGGCGCAGGTTGTACCCCGCCATGTAGGCGACGGCCTTGGCGATGATGTCGACGCGGCCGATGGCGGTGAACTCGTCCATCAGCAACAGGCACTGGTGCTTCAACGACGCGTCGTTCTGCGGCAGGGTCCGGGTGTTGACGTTGATCAGCTGGCTGAAGAACAGGTTCACGATCAGCCGGCTCTCGGCCAGCTTGTCGGGCTGGATGCCGACGTAGATGGTCATGCGCCTGCGGCGCATGTCGTCCAGACGGAAATCGTCGCCGCTGGTGGCCGCGTCGAGCACCGGATTGAGCCAGGCGTTCAGCGGTTCGCGGAACGTGCCGATGATCGACGCGAACGTCACGTCGGCCTGGGACAGCAGCCCGGCGAACGCGGTACGTGCCTGGGCACCGAGGAACGGGGCCGCAGCCAGCGTCTGCAGATACGGCCTGAGTTCGCCGCCATCGCCGGACGCGAGCCGCAGCACTTCGCCCAGCGTGGGTGTCGGCGCGTCGTCCCCGTGGTCGGCCCATTCGAACAGGTACAGGGTGAAGGCGAGAAACGCGTTGCGCGCCTGGCTGCTCCAGAACCTGTCGCGGTCGTCGCCGTCGGGATACAGCATCGCGGCGATCGCCTGCAGGTCCGACACGCGGAACGACGGGTCCGCCGACACGTAGGTCATCGGATTCCAGCGGTGCGAGCGCCGGTCTTCGGCGAAGGGGTTGAACAGGAAGATCTCGTGGCCGATCGACCTGCGCCAGCCCGAGGTCAGTTCGAAGTTCTCCTGTTTGATGTCGAGTACCACCGCGGACTCGCGGTAGTCGAGCAGGTTCGGGATCACGACGCCGACACCCTTGCCCGAGCGCGTGGGCGCGGCGAGGATCACGAACTGCTGGCCCGACAGGCGCAGCAGCTTGCCGTTCATCCGGCCGAGCACGATGCCATCGTCCCGGTGCTTCAGCAGGCCCTTGTGGGCGAGGTCGAGCATGCCGGCGAAACGTGCGCGGCCGTGGATGTTGCGGTGGCTGCGCAGCTTGAACAGCATCACCACCAGCGCCAGCCACACCAGTCCCATCAGGCCGAAGCCGATGCCGCCCGCGGTCCAGATCCGCCATGCATGCGGTGCGACCTGCGGATGGTCCACGACACTGGCGTAGGCGTACCAGGTGCCGGGACCGAGCAGGCCGGTGTCCAGCCCGAGCAGGACGAGCAGCAGATAGCCGGCGAGGTAGAGCGCGGCCACGGCGGCAGCCGCCGTCACGAGTGCCGCGCCGATCAGACGGTCATTCGACATGGGAACCCTCCTGCCTCGCGCGCCACGCAGCCGTCGATGCGGACCGGCTCATGGCGTGTCCGAGGCCACGTCGACGAGCACGTATTCGTCGTTCGACGGCCAGCGCCGGAGCCCCGCCTCGAGCCTGATGCAGGGCCGCCCGTCGCAGGCGGTGATCGCGACCTGTTGCAGGGCTTCCAGCACTTCGGCGCGCACCGTCGCGCGTTCCGCGCGTTCCAGGTTGAGTCGTGCGATGTACGCGGTGGCGCCGATGACGGCGACCGCACCCAGGACCAGCGCCAGCATTGCGCCGCCGCCCAGCAGGCGGGCGCGCGCGCCGAGGCCGGCCTGCGCGCGATCGAGCTGTCCGACGAGATGTTCGAGACGCAGCGCGGACGCATCCGCGCGCGAGGTGGTGGTGTCGAGCTGGCCGGTCAGCGCGTCCTGCACGGCGGTGGTGGTGGCGCGGAGCAGCGCGTCGCGCCCGGCGGCCGTGCGCTCGGCGACGTCCGCCGCCGCGTCCCGCAGCGCACCGGCGGCCTGTCGCTGGTCGGTGGCCGCCTGCTCGCATTGCTGCGTCAGGTGCGCGGCCAGCAGCGCGGCGCTGGCGACGAATTCCTCCATCTGCGTTCGGTCCATGGCTCTCGCTGGTGCGCTCGATCCGTCCTGCAGGTCAGGATGCGGGCAGGCGCACGGAGATGCCGACGTGGTTTCCCGGAACGCGGGGTCGGGAAAATCACCTGCGGATGCGCGGGATTCGCGTCATCTCGTGTCGGCGGACAGGCGGGCGCATCCCGGGAAAGCTTGCGAAGCCTGGGCTGGATCTGTCGGAAACCCCTTGAATCATGCGGTTTCCGACTTTCTGCGCGCAGTGACTCTCGCCGGCATCCGGGTGCCTGGGAATGACTCGTGGACGCGTTGACGCGATTTTTCCGGGTCGATTAGGTTCGCCCCGTCATCGCTTCGCGCTCGCCGGCCAGGCGCCGCCGGAGTGACCAGGGGACGCGTGTTCGATCTCGCGAAACGCCGGCAAGGCGCGGGGACGCGATGGAATGCGCACAGCACGGAAGGATCTCGTGGGCACCAGCACGACAGTCGCAAGATGGATTTCCGAAGGCCTCGCCGGTCTCTGCGTGATCGCGCTGGCCGGTTGTGCGACGCCCCAGGCCGCCGATCCACGCGGCAAGTGGCGTCCCGTCCACCAGTTCGCCGAAGCGCCGCAGGCGATTCCGCTGCAGCAGGCCTACGTGTTCCAGGCGTTTCCATCGGATCAGACCCTCAAGACGCTGCTCACGCGCTGGTCGAGCGACGCGGGTATCGGCCTGTCGTATCTCCATGCGAACGACTACACGCTGCATGCGCCGGTGGCCCTGCTCAGGACGACCAGCATCGAACAGGCGACGACGGCGCTGTCGGCCGCATACGCGGCGCAAGGGGTCCGGGTCACGTCCGAGCGCGGTGCGATCGTGGTCAGCCAGGCGCAGGCGGCTGCGTCAGTCGCGGCCTCCGGCGTGTCGGACTGAGCTGCCATGTTCGGAAAGCGGACCGCGTCGCCGGAAATCGATCGCGCCGTCGCGAACGGCCTGAGCTACGAGCTCACGCTCAACGACCAGATGCGGCGCAGCGAGCGGCGTGCCTGGCGCGTGGCCGGCTGCGCGGTCGCGATGTCGCTGGTGCTCGCCGGTGGCTATGTGCTGTTCCTGCCGCTCAAGGAACGCGTGCCGTATCTGGTGATGGCCGATCCCTACACCGGCACCGCGAGCGTCGCGCGGCTGTCGGGCAACTTCAACGAGCGCGACGTCACGATGGAAGAGGCGATCAACAAGAGCAACGTCGCCCAGTTCGTGCTCGCGCGCGAGTCCTACGACGCGGGACTGATCGGCCAGCGCAACTGGCGGACCACTTTGTCCATGGCCGGGCCCGCCGTCGCGCCCGCCTACATCAACCTGCATTCCGAACACAATCCCGAGCGTCCCTTCCGTGTGTACGGCAACAGCCGCTCGGTCCGGACGCGGATCCTGAGCATCGTGCTGATCGGTGGGGGCGAAGGGCGACGCCCGTCGGGCGCGACCGTGCGCTTCCAGCGCAGCCTCTACGACAAGTCGAACGGACGTGTGGAGCCGATCGACGCGCGGATCGCGACGCTCGAGTTCGCCTACAACCCGGAACTCCGGTTGAGCGACGAAGACCGCCTGCTGAACCCGTTGGGCTTCCGGGTGACCAGCTATCGCGTCGATCTCGATTTCGCCGCAGGCCCGGTGCCCGAGCGGGAATTTCCGGGTCCTCGTCCGTCGCCGCCGCCGTCGGCGATCGACGAGGCCGTGCCCTCACCGGGGTGGTCGGGCGACGGCAGCGATGTCGAAGCGATCGCACCCGCCATGACCGGAGAAGACCCATGAGTCGTGGTGCATCGAGCCGTCCGACGGCATTCGGATACCGCCTGCTGATCGGGCTGTTGCTGGCATGTCCGCTTGCGGTGTCAGCGCAGGTCGTGGAGGAGTACGCCTACCAGCCCGACGCCGTCTACCAGGTGCGGACTGGTCTCGGAATCACGACCCAGATCGAACTCAGCGCACACGAGCAGATCCTCGACTACAGCAGCGGTTTCAGTGGCGGCTGGGAGATCAGCCGCCGCGACAACGTGTTCTACGTGAAGCCCCGGAACGTCGACGTCGACACCAATCTGCTGGTGCGCACCGCCGCGCACGCCTACATCTTCGAAATGAAGGTCGTCGCGAGCGACTGGCGCTCCCTCGACCAGGCGCGGGCTGCCGGTGTGCAGTACAAGATCCGCTTCAGCTATCCCGGCGATACCCGGTTCGCACCCGAAACGACCGAGACAGCTGAGGCGATCACCGAGCTGAGTACGGGCCTCCAGCCCGACCGCCAGTACCACTTCCGCTACGACTACACCCAGCATCGGCGCACGCCGCACTGGCTGGTGCCGTCGACGGTCTACGACGATCGCCGCTTCACCTACATCCGCATGGGGGATCGCACCCGTTTTCCCAGCGGCAACTTTCCCGCCGTGTTCGCCCGGGACAGCGAGGACGGCGACGAGTTCGTCGTCAATTCGACGGTGGAAGGCGATGTGATCGTGGTCCACGGAACCTACCCGTATCTGGTCGTCCGCCACGGCGCGCACGTCGTCGGCCTGCGCAGGAGTGCCGAGCCGTGAGCGAGCATCCCGTGGACAATGAACGCGTTGCCGGTCCGGGCGGTCGAGGCCCGGCGAATCCCTACGAGGCACGCCTCGGCCAGCAGGCGGATCTCGATGCGGATGCTCCGGTGTTGCAGTCGTCCGAGGTCCAGCGCCTCAACCGCCGTGCGCTGGTGTTTCTCGCAGGCATCGTGCTGCTGCTCGGTGGACTCGCGTTCTGGGTGTTCTCGGGCGGCGGTCCGACCGGCGAGGACGCGCGCCCCCGCACGCAGACGGCCGAACAGATCGTGATTCCTGCGGCGCCACGGGATCTGCCGGAACTTCCGGTTGCGAGGCCGCCAGCGCCGCAGCCGGAGCTGCCACCGCTGCCGGTGATCGAGGATCCACGTCCGACTGCGTCGGGCGGCGTGGGCGACGCGCTGTCGGGCGGCGTGTTCTCCGGCAGCCCGTCGCCGTCGCTGGTGGAGCGGCGCATGCAGGATGTCGCCGCCAGTCCGGGTATGGCTGGCATGGCGGACGTGGGGCCTGAGGGGATGGCGGGCGCGCCCGGCGGGTTCGGCGCAGCCGCGCCGACCTCCGTCATGCAGGCGCCCGCGGACGGGCCCACCAGTGCGCGCCCGCTCTACAGCCCCGACACCCTGCTGCTGCGCGGCACCTACATCCGCTGCGTGCTGCAGTCGCGCGTCATCAGCGACTTCCCCGGCTACACCTCGTGCATCGTCACCGAGCCGGTGTATTCGGTGAACGGCAGGCGCCTGCTGCTGCCGCGCGGCTCCAAGGTCATGGGGTTCTACAACGCCGACAGCGTGATCGGCGACCGCGCCGCGATCGTCTGGGACCGGATCACCACGCCGACCGGCCTCGACGTCAACATGCGCAGCCCCGGCGTGGACGCGCTCGGCTCGGCCGGCAATGCAGGCCATTACACGGCGCACTGGGGCCAGCGGCTCGCGTCGGCCCTGCTGATCAGCATGCTCAGCGACGCCTTCAAGTACGCCGCCGCCGAACACGGCCGGCCGCAGACGTCGTTCGGCAACGGCTTCGTGGTGCAGAACCCCTACGAGAGCAACACCGCACGCACGCTCGAGCGGATGGCCAACATGGTACTGGAACGCAACATGGCGCGTCCGCCGACGGTCACGATCAACCAGGGCGCGGTCGTCAACGTCTATGTCGCACGCGATGTCGATTTTTCGGCGGTGGTGCGCTGAACCGGCCATGGACATCGAGCCCGCCAATGTCGCGCAACTGTCCAACCGGTTCCTCGAGTACCAGTACGAGGTGCTCGGCATCGGCGCGCACATGCAGTCCACCGACGTCACCGAAATCTGCGTCAACCGGCCGGGTGAGCTGTATCTGGAAACACGTGAGGGCTGGCGCCGGATGGATGTGCCGTCGCTCACGTTCGAGCGTGCCCGCCAGTTCTGCACGTCGATCGTCAACGAGAGCAATACCGGTCAGCGGATCACCGATGTCGACCCGATGGTCTCCCTGACGTTTCCGACCGGCCAGCGCGCGCAGTTCGTGATTCCACCCGCCTGCGATGCGGGACGGGTGTCGATCACGATCCGGCTGCCGTCGCGCTACGCGCGGACGCTCGACGAGTACGAACGCGACGGCTTCTTCGCCGAAATTCCCGAGGCGTCGACGGCGATCAGCGACCAGGACCGGGAATTGCTCGAACTGCGCCGCGCACGCGATTACGCGCAGTTCTTCCGGCAGGCGGTGCGCTACCACAAGAACATCGTCGTCGCCGGCGCGACGGGCAGCGGCAAGACCACGTTCATGAAATCCCTCGTCGACCACATCCCCGAGCAGGAGCGGCTGGTGACCATCGAGGACGCCCGCGAGCTGTTCCTGGGCCAACCCAACGTGGTGCACCTGCTGTACTCGAAGGGGGGCCAGAGCGCGAGCAACGTCACCGCCAAGAGCTGCATGGAGGCCTGCCTGCGGATGAAGCCGGACCGGATCATCCTCGCCGAGCTGCGCGGTGACGAGTCGTTCTACTTCATCCGCAACTGTGCCTCGGGCCATCCGGGATCGATCACCAGTTGTCATGCGGGCAGTACCGGCCAGACCTGGGACCAGCTCGCGCTGATGGTGAAGGCGTCCGCCGAAGGCGCCGGTCTCGAGTTCGACGTGATCAAGCGACTGCTGCGCATGACGATCGAGATCGTCGTCCACGTCAAGGCGCATGCAGGTCGACGTTTCATCACCGGGATCGACTTCGATCCCGAACGGGCGCTTGCGGCATGAAGCGGGCAGGCACATGCGCATGCCGCGTCATGGCGACATGCGGCAGGCGGACACGGAGGGTGCGCGGATGCTGCCGGGCATGGAACTGATGGGCTGCGCGGGACTCGCCGTCCCGGCGGAAGTCATGCACCACGTGGTGCGCGTCGAGTCCTCGTACAACCCGTTCGCGATCGGGGTCGTCGGCGGCCGCCTGGCCCGGCAACCGCGAAGCCTCGAGGAGGCGCTGTCGACCAGCCGCATGCTCGAGCGCGAGGGCTACAACTTCTCGCTCGGTCTCGCCCAGGTGAACCGGCACAACCTGCGGCACTACGGACTCGAGACCCACGAGCAGGCCTTCGACATCTGCCCGAACCTGCGGGCCGGCTCGCGCATCCTGGCCGAGTGCCACACCCGCGCCGGTGGCGACTGGGGCAAGGCCTTCAGTTGTTACTACTCGGGCAACTTCGTCACCGGGTATCAGCACGGGTACGTGCAGAAGGTGCTCGCGTCCTGGCAGGCCGTGGCGCCGGCGCAATCGATTCCGGTCATCCGCAACAGGCCGGGTTCCGCGACGCCTTCGCAGGTCAGAAGCCCCGCGGCGCAGTCATCGAGGGTCGCCAGCCGCGTGCAGGAGGCTGCCCGTGTTGCGCGTACCGATGCGTCCGGGTTGGGCGCCGCGACCTCCGAGCAGGCAATTCACACGGATGCCCAGGCCGGCAAGCCGGCAAATGGGATCGCACAGATGCCGTCCATCCACCCGATATCGGACGCGGCGCCGCAGATCGACGACGACACGCCGGTCACGGTGCGATTCAGCTCGTCGGCGCCGCAACAGGTCGCGCCGCCGACGAATACATCCCGCCAGCCCGCGCCTCCCGGCCAACCGGCCGATACCGCGTTCGTGTTCTGAGCAAACCGGACACCCTCGAACTCCCCACCGCCAACGCCAAGGAAAGCATCATGCAGAAGACCATCATTCCGGAACGCACCCGCCATGCCCGCACGCGACTGCGCGGCGCGCTCGCAGCCGCGTCGCTCGCGCTACTCCCGGCCGTCGCCTGGGCCCAGGATGTCGCGGGCGCGACCTCGCGGGTGGAGAAATTCTTCGGCAACATCAACGCACTGTTGAATGTCGCCTCGATCGCCGTCGTCACCATCGCGATCATCTTTGCGGGCTACCAGATCGCGTTCAACCACAAGCGCATCGGCGACGTCGCGCCCGTGCTGATCGGCGGCTTCCTGATCGGCGCCGCGGCGCAGATCGCCAAGATGCTGCTGCCCGACGACGTGACATCGACCGCCATGGCGGTCGTGCAGATGCTGCCGGGTTATGCGTAAGGACATCCTGTTCCGCGGCTGCACGCGCCCGGCGATGTTCATGGGCGTGCCGTACCTGCCGTTCGCGGTAGGCGCGGGCGCCTGCCTGCTGCTGACGTTCTACATCGACATGTTCTTCCTGGCCCTGTTGCCGTTCGTGATCATGGTCATGCGGCAGATGGCCCGGCGCGACGAGATGATCTTCCGTCTGCTCGGACTGCGCTGGACGTTCCGGCTCAAGGCCAGGAACGTCGACCGTCACGACGGCGCCTGGGCGTTCACCGCCAATGCGTATCGGCCGGAGATCCACGACGGGCGAGGGAGGCCCTGACCATGCGCGCACCGGCCACGTCGATCGCCGAGTTCGTGCCGTTGTCGGCGCATGTGTCGCCACACGTGGTCAAGACCACCGGCGGCGACTATCTGCTGACGTGGCGCCTGGGCGGCCTGCCGTTCGTCGGGCGGGAGACGTGGGAGCTCGAACACCGGCACGCGACCTTCAACCGCATGCTGCAGACACTGCGTGCGCCCGACTTCGTCAATGTCGCGTTCTGGGTCCACGACGTCCGCCGGCGCGGTCGCATCGAGATGCCGGCCGCGTTCGCGCAGCCGTTCAACCAGACGCTGTCCGACCAGTACTTCTCGGCGCTCTCGAGCCAGAAGATCATGCAGAACGAGCTGTATCTGACGATGATCTTCCGGCCGATCGTCGGCGGAAGGAAGCTCGCCGAAAAGCCCTCCGACCTCGTCCGGCTGCAGGCCGAGCAGGACCAGGCGGTGGCCAAGCTCATCGAACTGGCCGGCAACGTCGAGGCCGTGCTCAAGGACTACGCGCCGGCCCGGCTGGGCATGTACACGGGCGGCAACGGCGTCGTCTTTTCCGAGACGCTGGAGCTCTTCGCCTATCTGTTGAACCGCATCGACGAGCCGGTGCCGGTGCTCCGCGCACCGGTCTGCGACTACCTCGCGGTGAGTGGGCACACGTTCTCGGCGCGGACGGGCGATTTCGTCATCACGGCGCCGGGCGGAGGCAACCAGTTCGGCGCGATCCTCAACATCAAGGAATACACCGACGCGACTTGGCCGGGCATCCTCAACGCTCTGAAATATCTCGACTTCGAGTACGTCATCACCCAGTCCTTCAGCCCGATGGGTCGGCAGGACGCGTTGAAGGTCCTCGACCGCACGAAGGGCATGATGATCTCCTCCGGCGACAAGGCGGTCAGCCAGATCGCCGAACTCGACCATGCGATGGACGAGATCGCATCGGGCAACTTCGTGCTCGGCGAGTACCACTTCATCATGGCCCTGTACGCGCCCGACCAGCAGGCGCTGGCGCAGCAGATCGCCACGGCACGCGCCGAACTGTCCAACGCGGGATTCGTGTCGGTGAAGGAGGATCTCGCGGTCTGCGCGTCGTTCTATTCGCAGCTGCCGGCGAACTGGAAGTTCCGCACGCGGCTGGCCAATGTCAGTTCCCTGAACTTTCTGGGCCTGTCGCCGCTGCACAACTTCGCCACCGGCAAGCGTGCGCACAATCCCTGGGGCGATGCGGTCACCGCCCTGCAGACCACGAACGGTCAGCCCTACTACTTCAACTTCCACGCGACGCACCCGGCCGAGCATTCGTTCGGCGAGAAGGCGATCGCGAACACGATGGTGATCGGCAAGTCGGGCACCGGCAAGACGGCCCTGATCAACTTCCTGCTCAGCCAGGTGCAGAAGTTCGATCCCGTGCCGACGATCTTCTTCTTCGACAAGGACCGCGGCGCCGAGATCTTCGTGCGGGCCTGCGGCGGCGCATATCTGGCACTGGAGAACGGCGCGCCGACCGGCTTCAATCCGTTCCAGTGCGCGCACACCGAGGCCAACGTCCAGTTCCTCGCCGGACTGATCAAGGTGCTCGCCGGAAAATCCCAGTACACCGCGCGCGAGGACGAGGACATTCACCGTGCGGTCGAGAGCATCCTGGACATGCCGGCTCCACTGCGGTCGATGGGCAATTTCCAGAAGAGCCTGCCCAACATGGGCGACGACGGCCTGTACGCGCGCCTGCGCAAATGGACGGCCGGCAACGCATTGGGCTGGGTCTTCGACAATCCGGTGGATGTCATCGACCTGGAGCGCGCCAGCATCATCGGCTTCGACTACACCGATGTCATCGACAATGCCGAAGTGCGCGTGCCGGTCATCAACTATCTGCTGCACCGGCTCGAAGCGCTCATCGACGGCCGACCACTGATCTACGTGATGGACGAGTTCTGGAAGATCCTCGACGGCGGTGGCGCGCTCAAGGAATTCGCCAAGAACAAGCAGAAGACCATCCGCAAACAGAACGGCCTGGGCATCTTCGCGACGCAGAGTCCGGAGGACGCGCTGGCCAGCGACATCTCCGCAGCCCTGATCGAGCAGACGGCGACGCTGATCCTGTTGCCCAACCCGAACGCGGCGCGCAAGGACTACGTCGAAGGCCTGAAGCTGACCGATGCGGAGTTCGAGGTCGTCCGATCGCTCGACGAGCGTTCGCGCAGCTTCCTGGTCAAGCAGGGTCATGCGTCGACCGTGTGCCAGTTGAATCTGCGCGGCATGGACGATGCGCTGGCGGTGATCTCGGCGAGCACCGACAACATCGAGATCATGCATCGGATCGTCGCCGAGCGAGCTGTCACTCTCGGTGTGGAGCATGGGGATCTCGATCCCGAGCAGTGGCTGCCGGCGTTCTACGCACAGCGGAAAGGCTCGGGACGCGCCCGGACGATACAGACACGCGGCGAGCCGATCGAAGACCCGGAAGCCGCTGCGCTGGCGGATCGATGAGCACGCAAACCCCTACGGACACAGGAGGTGTCGCATGAAGTCCCGGACCACGCATCATGCGAGGAGGCACAGTCTCGCGAACGGCCTGCAACGCACGTTCGGCATTCGGATCGGGTGGCCACGGGTGCGGCGCCGTTTCGTCGTCGCGATCGCGGTCGCGACTGTACTCGCGACCGGCGCAGCCGCGGCCGCGTGGCAGGTCCATGACCGCGAGACCTACCAGCAGGTTCAGCAGCTGCGCGACCGGATCGGCGGAGGGAGCACCAACACCGTCGTCGGCGAGCTGCAGAAGGCAAACAGGCGATTGCAGATCGATCACAAGCCCACCGATGAAACCACCGGACTCGTCGCCGAACCCGAAGGCGCGGCCAAGCTCGATCCGACCGCGCCTTCGGCTGCGCCCCTGAGTATCGGCAGACTGTGCCCCTCGGGCGTGGCGAGCGGTCTCGGGCAGCAGCAGCGCACGCTGTGCCGGGAACTGGTGCAGACCGAACTCGCGCAGTACGCATTCGCGATGCGCATGTTCGAGCGTGCCGCCGAGCACCACGCCCGGCTGGAGGCGATCGAGCAGCGCCGCCGCGCACTGGGGCCCGAGGACTACGCCGACCTGCAGTCCAATTCCAACGAGCTGCTGGCGCTGACCGCGCTGATGGACAACGACCGCGACCGCTTCCAGACCTATATGCGGGCCTACGAGGCGCGCGTGGCCCACATCCGGCACACGCAGATCGCGTTGACCCGGAACCTGTTCAAGGGCAGGGGTGGCGTGGACCTGCCTGCCTCGCTGTAACGACTCTGGAGTTCGACATGGACAGTCTGGCCGGTTTCGCCCAGTGGGCGTTCTTCGCGCTGATCTTCGAGTTCCTGAACTCACAGATCGCCTCGTTCCAGACCGGCCTCATCGCACGCGGCACACAGTTCGTCAGCGGGCTCGCGCTGACACTGTGCACGCTGTGGGTACTCATGCAGGGATTCATGATCGTCACCGGGCGCAGCCGCGACTCGATGATGGGTCTGGTCGTCGGCTCGTTGCGCGTGTTCCTGATCGTCTCCGCCGCCACCGCGATGTCGTTCGCCGGCACCAACCTGACCAGCTTTCTCGCCGACGGCTTGCCGCGGTCGATCAACACGATCGTGACCGGTACCGACGAGAAGCCCGAGGAATCGATCGACAAGAATCTCAAGATCATGGGGCTGATCTTCGTGCTGATCGACAGGGTCGGCGTCGGCGCCGACGACCCCCAGAACCAGGACAGCCAGAACCGCACGATCACCCTCACGGGTATCGGCATCGCGGGGCCATCGGTGGTCGGCGGTGCGATGCTGCTGCTCTACAAGATCGCGCTCGTCCTGTTCGTGGGTTTCGGCCCGTTGTTCATCCTGTGCCTGATGTTCGACCAGACCAAGGACCTGTTCAAACGCTGGCTGCTGTACGGACTCGGCACCATGTTCAGCCTCGCCGTCTTGTCCTTCATGGTGTCGGTGGCGACCAAGCTGGTCGCGATCACAGCGGCCGCCATGCTGCTGCAGTACACCCTGTTGACCCAGAATGTGATCGACCTGCCCGGGGTCATCCCGCCTGGCGGACTCAATGCCGCCGCGATCCAGCAGGGCGGCATCGGCCTGCTGATGTCGGTGCTGATGGTGATGGCGCCGCCGATGGCGGCGATGTTCTTCAGCGGGACGCTCGGGCAGTTCGCTGCGAATTCGAGTTTCGGTGCTGTAGGTCGCAATAGTTCAGGTCAAGTTGCTGATACAACTATGCCTACTCAGCGCTCAGGTCTTAGGAAAAGTAGCGATGATGATGGTGCTGTCGAAACTGTGAGAGGACGATAGCGCTCAGCCCCGCTAGCTAGCATCCAAGGAGTGGATTCCGAATGAGAAGAGCAACTCTTTTCTACTCGATTTTCGGTGGCGTACTGCTGCTTGGGGGCGTCCCCACTCATGCGCAGATGACGCATTCCCAGCAGGCTCAACTGCCGGAGAGCAATCCCAATTCGATTCATTACAACTCTCGATACCTTCCTTCGCTTGGGTCATCCGATCCTCGATACCCGTGGAATGATCGCTTCGGGGCTTATGCGATGAGCCGCAGCACAGGATGGTCCGGCTGGGTCCAAGGTGCGGTTTCCGAGAAAGCTGCCGGCACAGACGCGATGGAGCAGTGTCGAGTGCGGAGTGGCGGCGTAACCGATTGCGAAATCATCTTTTCTTTCCAGAATCAATGCGCCGCCGTGGTCCGCTCTGATCGTCACACTGGATATGGAAGGGCAGACGAGCTTGTAAGCGCGCGAGCTGCAGCTATGCGTAGGTGCGAGGCGTTGGGCGGAGCCTGTGAAGTCTTTCGAGAAGGCTGCAGCCTTCCGGAGCTGAGGCGGTAGCTTCTCCTAGCTCGTATATCTCCCTGAGACATTGTTCTCTAAACGAAATGAAGGTCGTGCTTGTTCTGAGTTTTCGCCAGCGCAGGCTAAAAGAGTAGGGCGCAGGATCGAAGAGTAGGTTAGAAGCGAAGAACATAAGCAGCGCCATACACCAACGGATCAATCCGGGCCGTGCCGAGCTTCACCCCATCCAGTCGCACCGCGCTGTCGATGTCCATCCACCGCGCATCCAGCCGCAGCTTGCCGGGCCCGGCCTGGATGTCGATGCCGGCGTGCAGCGCGAGTCCCCAGGAGTCGCCGAGCGCCAGCTTCGATCCTGACAGCGCGCCGCGCGTCTCTTCCTCGAAGAACGTCGTGTAGTTGACGCCTGCGCCGATGAACGGGGCGAGCTTGGCCTGAGCGGCGAAGTGATACTGCAGGCTCAGCGTCGGCGGCAGGTGTCGGGTACTGCCGATGTGGCCCAAGCCCGCGATGTCGAGATCGTGTCGGAACGGCGTCGCGGCGAGCAGTTCGACGCCGACGCGGTCGCGCACGAAGTACTCGACGGCGATCGTCGGGCGGGTGCTGCTGCCGATCGACAGCGGCAGGGTGCCGTCTGCGAGGCGGCCGTTGTCGGATTTCGGGTCCACGTGATGGGCGCCGAGAGCGACGGTCCAGTCGCCGGCGGACTGCGCGGCGGCGGGCAGGACGGGTGTCAGGCAGGCGAGAGCGATCAGGGCGAGGGGCAGCGTGCGCATCGGTCGGTTCCGGTCGTCGTGGGATGCCGGTAGTGTTCCGGCTACCCGCCACGGGCGCCTTGATCGGGATCATTGCGCCCGGCGCGCAGGGCTGGCACGGGGTCCCTGGCCGGCGCGGCTGGTAGACTGTGCGGCGGTTGTCCGGGCTGGCGCCCACGCGCCGCGCGGCCACGTCTTTCCCACTTTCGCCGCGTGCGCGCGGCTGCAGGAGTCCGGATTCATGGCGATCAAGGTAGGCATCAACGGCTTCGGCCGCATCGGCCGCAACGTGCTGCGTTCGGCAGTGGAGAACTTCGACGACGACATCGAGATCGTCGCGATCAACGATCTGCTGGAGCCGGACTACCTGGCCTACATGCTGTCCTACGACTCGGTGCACGGCCGCTTCAAGGGCACGGTGTCGGTCGAGGGCAACACGCTGACCGTCAACGGCAAGCAGATCCGTCTGACCCAGGAACGCGACCCGGCCAACCTGAAGTGGGACGAAGTGGGCGCCGACGTCGTCATCGAGTCGACCGGCCTGTTCCTGACCAAGGACACCGCGCAGAAGCACATCGATGCGGGCGCGAAGAAGGTGATCCTGTCGGCGCCGTCGAAGGACGACACGCCGATGTTCGTCTTCGGCGTCAACGACAAGACCTACGCCGGCGAGACAATCGTCTCCAACGCCTCGTGCACCACCAACTGCCTGGCGCCGATCGCCAAGGTCATGCACGACAAGTGGGGCATCAAGCGCGGCCTGATGACCACCGTGCATGCGGCGACCGCGACGCAGAAGACCGTCGACGGCCCGAGCAACAAGGACTGGCGCGGCGGCCGCGGCATTCTCGAGAACATCATCCCGTCGTCGACCGGCGCGGCCAAGGCCGTCGGCGTGGTGATCCCGGAGCTCAACAAGAAGCTCACCGGCATGAGCTTCCGCGTGCCGACGTCCGACGTGTCGGTGGTCGATCTGGTGGTCGAACTCGACAAGCCGGCGAGCTACGAGGAGATCTGCGCCGAGATGAAGGCGCAGAGCGAAGGCGCGCTGAAGGGCATCCTCGGCTACACCGAGGACAAGGTGGTCGCCACCGATTTCCGCGGCGAGACCTGCACCTCGGTGTTCGACGCCGAGGCCGGCATCGCGCTCGATCCGACCTTCGTCAAGCTGGTCAGCTGGTACGACAACGAGTGGGGCTACTCCAACAAGTGCCTGGAGATGGTCCGCGTGGTCGCCGGCAAGTAACCGCACAGTCGCGCGACGCGATACCCGAAGCCCCGCACATGCGGGGCTTCTTGTTTTCGCAGGATCGCCGCGTAAGGTGGCCGGGGCGCGCCCTCCGGCGCGGCGGGGGTGCCATGGAAGAACTCGTCGTCCTGATCGGGCTCGCGCTGCTGACGGTGCCCGTCCTGCTGGTCGTCGCACTGGCGATGCTGTTCGGCCTGCGGCGCCGCGTCGCCGATCTCGAAGACCTGAGCGAACGTCTACGCGCGGAGATCGCCGGGCGGGCGATGCCGGCAGCGCCGGCGCCCTCTGCGGCCGCGCGCGCCGCGCCTGCGCCCTCGATGTCGACTTCCATCGAGACGCCTGCGCCGGTGGTTCCCGATGTCGCCGAGCCGCGCGCGGCTGCATCGCCCGCACCGGTCGCCGGACCGCCACCGTTGCCGCCCGCTCCGCCGCGCGCGACCTGGCGCGATGCGGATCCTGTGCGTCCCGCGCCATCCGCTTACGCTCGGAGCGCGCCCGAAGAACCGACGGGGCCGAGCGTGTTCGAACGCGGCCTGCGCCTGGTCCGGCAGTGGTTCACCTCCGGCAACGTGCCGGTGAAGATCGGCATGCTGGTGCTGTTCGCCGGCGTCGCCGCGCTGCTCAAGTACGCCAGCGACGAGGGCCTGCTGCAGGTGCCGGTGTCGTTGCGGTTGGCCGGTGTTTCGGTGGCCGCGGTCGCGGGACTGGTGTTCGGCTGGATTCGCCGCAACAGCCACCGCACGTTCGCGCTGAGCTTGCAGGGCGGCATGATCGGCATCCTGCAGCTTGTGGTGTTCGCCGCATCGAAGATGTTCGGTCTCGTCGGGCCGGAATTCGCATTCGCCGCGAGCGTGGCGCTGGTGTTCGGCGCAGGTGCGCTGGGGGTGCTGCAGGGCGCGATGGCGCTGGCGGTGTTCGCGGTGCTGGCCGGATTCCTCGCGCCGATCTGGCTGTCGACCGGCAGCGGCAACCACGTCGCGCTGTTCGGCTATTACGCAGTGCTCAATACGGCGATCGTCGCCATCGCCTGGTTCCGGGCCTGGCGCCTGCTGAACCTGCTGGGGTTCGTCTTCACCTTCGGCATCGGCACGCTGTGGGGCGTGCTGGATTACGAGGCCGCCGACTATCGCTCCGCGCAGGCCTTTCTCGCGCTGTTCTTCGCGATCTATCTGGTGGTGCCGCTGCTGCATGCGCGGCGGCGGCCGGTGGAGCGTCGCGACCTGATCGACGGCTGCCTGGTATTCGGCACACCGTTGATCGCGTTCTCGCTGCAGTCGGGCCTGTTGCGCGACGACACGACGACGCTGGCCTTGTGCGCGCTCGGTGTGGCGGCGCTCTATGCCGGCCTGTCGTGGTGGCTGCGTCGCGGCGGTCGCTTCGAAGTGCTGCAGCAGTCGTATGCACTGCTGGCCGCGGGCTTCGCGACCCTGGCCGTGCCATTGGCGTTGTCGGCGCAGGCCACCGCCAGCGTGTTCGCGCTCGAAGGCGCCGCGCTGGTGTGGCTGGGCCTGCGCCAGCAGCGGCGTCTGCCGCGCTGGTCGGGCATCGGGCTGCAGATCGCGGCCATCGTCGCGTATGTGTTCGCCGCAGGAAACACGACGGTCGGCGAGACGCCGTTCGCGCACGGCCTATTCGTCGGCGCGATGCTGTTCGTCGTCGCCGGGCTCGCGATCGCGTGGGCGTATTCGCGTGCGGGCGTCGTGGCGCCCGCACGCGTGGCGTATCTGTGGGCGATGTTCTGGTGGCTCGGTGCATGGACGCTGGAACTGCAGCGCGTGCTGCCGGACCGCGACTTCCCCGATGCCTTGCTGGTACTGGTGGCCGTCACCGGCTGGCTGGCGGCCGAGCGCAACCGGCGCGTGTTCGATCCGCTGCTGGCCGGCACCGCGTGTCTCGCGCTGGCGGCGGCGCTGCCCTTGGCGATGCTGCAGGCCGAGGCGCATCAGCAGCCGTTCGCCGGAAACGGCATCTGGGCGTGGCTCGTCTTCGCGGCGCTCGGTGTGCGCAGCCTGCGGTGCCTGCGCGTCGGCGACAGTGGATTCGCCCGCGCCGCGCAGTTCGTCTGGTGGCTGCTGTGGCCGTTCGCGGTGTCGCTGCTGCTGGTGCAACTGATCGACCGGATCGGCGGTGGCGACGGCTGGTGGCTGGTCGCGGCAGTGGCGCCATGGCTGGCGATCACCGCGGTGGCGCTGCTGCGCTGGCGGTGGCTCACGCATCCGCTCGGTACGGCATTCGATCCGATGCGCGCGTCGTTCCGCACCGTCTGCTGCGTGCTGCTGGCCTTCTGGTGGCTGCTGGCGCTGCGTGATGCCGGCGATCCCACGCCGTTGCCGTGGATCGCGCTGCTCAATCCGCTCGACCTCGCGCAGGCCGCAGTGCTGCTGCTGATCGCGCGCTGGCTGCGGAGCGGCGATGCGGCGGTCGGGGTGCGCGCACGCGTGCCGTTGCTGTCGGCCGGCGCGTTTCTGCTGGTCACCGCGACCACGCTGCGCGGCGCGCATCACTGGGGTGGGGTGCCGTGGAACGCGGCGCTTACCGACAGCAGCCTGGCGCAGACCAGCCTGACCATCGTCTGGAGCGTGCTCGGCGTGCTCGGCTGGGTGATCGGCTCGCGCCGCGGCCAGCGCGTGCTGTGGCTCGCCGGCGCGGTGCTGATGGGCATCGTGCTGGCCAAGCTGGTGCTGGTGGACCGCAGCCACCTCGGCAATCTCTGGGGCATCGGTTCGTTCATCGCCTACGGCCTGCTGTGCACGGTCGTCGGCTTCTTCGCGCCGGCGCCGCCGCGCGCTCCGACGTCCGACGCGGCACAGGAGGCCGGCGCATGAATCCACATCTGCGACGTCTCTGCATCCTGGCCTGCGGGCTCGCCGGCAGCGCGGCCGTGCTGGCCGCCGGCGACGAGGCCTTCGTCGCGCAATGGCCGCTGACGCTGCCATCGCTCGACGCCGGTGCCTACCAGGTCGAACTCGACGACACGGTCTACGCAACCACGGTGTCGCCCGCGCTGCGCGATCTGGTGGTGGTCAACGGCGACGGCCGCCAGGTGCCGGCGCTGCTGCAGACCGCGCCCGCGCCGCCGGCACGTCGCACGACGCAGGCGCTGGCCTGGTTTCCGCTGCCGGCGACGGCCGCGCGCGCGGGCAGTGACATCGCCGCGATCAGCGAACTCGATCCCGATGGCCGCCTGCGCCGCATCCAGTGGCAGCCGCCGCGCATGGATGCGCCGCCGGCCGCATTGCTGGTGGATGCCAGCGCGGTGGAAGCGCCGCTGCAGGCACTGGTGCTGGACTGGGGCGACACGGACGCCGCATTCGAACGCACGATGCGCGTCGAAGGCTCCGAGGATCTGCGCGACTGGCGGCCACTGCCCGCGGGCGGGCGCCTGCTCGATCTGCGTCGCGGCGAAGCGCGGCTGGTCGAACGAAGGATCGTGCTCGATGCGCCGGTGCGCGTCCGCTATCTGCGGCTCACGCCTGGTGCCGGCGCCGGCACGATGCCGGCCATCGTCTCGGTGACCGGCGAATCGTCTGCGGTCGCCGATGCGCCGGCCCTGGAATGGCGCGCGCTGGAACCGGCAGGGACGACCGATGCCGATGGCGGCTTCGTCTTCCAACTCGATGCGCGGCTGCCTGTGACCCATGTCGACATCGGCCTGGCCGGCAATGCTACCGCGCGCTGGACGCTGTCGATACGCGAACGCGACGACGCGCCGTGGCGCACGATCGCCAGCGACTGGCTCGTGTACCGGGTCGGCGCCGATTCCCGCACGCCACCGCTCGCGCTCGATGCGGCGCTGCGCGCGCGGCAGTGGCGGCTGGTGCCGGATGCGCCGATCGCGGCTGCAGCGCCCGTGCTGCGGCTGGGCTATCGGCCGGAGCGGCTCGTCTTCGTCGCCGAAGGCGCACCGCCGTTCTCGCTGCGTGCCGGCAGCGGGCGTGCCGTGCGCGTCGATGCGCCGGTCGCGCCGCTGCTCGCCGATCTGCGGGCGCGCAACGGCGGCCGCTGGGCGCCGGCCGTCGCGACACTGGGTGCGCGCGTCGAACTCGCCGGCGACGCGGCGCTGGACGACACGCCGCCACGCGACTGGGGCACGTGGCTGCTGTGGGGCGTATTGTTGCTGGGCGTCGCGCTGGTCGGCGGCTTTGCACTGAGCCTGCTGCGGGCGCCGAAGCCGAGCTGATCGGTGGGCGTTGTGGGAGGCGCTTGTGCTTGCATTCCCTCTTCGGGGACGCGCGATCGGGCCTTCCCGGGGAAGGCTTCATCGCGCGTGAGCGCGTTCCTACCTGTATCTGAGCGCCCCGCCAGGTTTGCCTGCTTGCGGGCACAGCGCGGACAATGGGCGGCTGACGCACACGCGTTCTCCTCCCGAATACAGCGAGCCCAGAGCCATGACCATCGTCCGCATGACCGACCTCGACCTTTCCGGCAAGCGCGTGCTGATCCGGCAGGATCTCAACGTCCCCGTCGATGGCGGCAAGGTCACATCCGACCAGCGCATCACCGCGTCGCTGCCGACGTTGAAAGCCGCACTGGAGAAGGGCGCCGCGGTGATGGTAACCTCGCACCTCGGTCGTCCGAAAGAAGGCAGCTGGAGCGATGCCGATTCGCTGGCGCCGGTCGCGGCGCGCCTGTCCGAACTGCTCGGCATCGACGTGCCGCTGGTGCGCGACTGGGTCGACGGCGTCGAAGTGGCGCCTGGCCAGCTGGTACTGCTCGAGAACTGCCGCATGAACGTCGGAGAGAAGGATGATGACGAGGCGCTGTCGAAGAAGTACGCCGCGCTGTGCGATGTGTTCGTCATGGACGCGTTCGGCACCGCCCACCGTGCGCAGGCGTCGACGCACGGCGTGATCCGTTTCGCCAAGACCGCCGCCGGCGGCCCGCTGCTGATGGCCGAACTCGACGCACTGGCCAAGGCGCTCGACGCACCCGCGCGTCCGTTGCTGGCGATCGTCGCCGGCAGCAAGGTGTCGACCAAGCTCGAACTGCTGTCCTCGCTGGTCGGCAAGGTCGACCAGCTGATCGTCGGCGGCGGCATCGCCAACACCTTCATCGCCGCGCTCGGTCACAGCGTCGGCAAGTCGCTGGTCGAGACCGATCTGCTCGACACCGCGAAGCAGATCATCGCCGACGCGAAAGCGCGTGGCGCGGAGATCCCGGTTCCGACCGACGTCGTCGTCGCACCCGCGTTCGCGGCCGACGCGCCGGCGACGGTCAAGGCGGTGGATGCGGTCGAGACCGACGACATGATCCTCGACATCGGCCCGGACACCGCGAAGCGCTACGCCGCAATGATCCAGGATGCCGGCACCGTGGTCTGGAACGGCCCGGTCGGTGTGTTCGAGTTCGACGCGTTCGGCGCCGGCACCGAAGCGCTGGCGCGCGCGATCGCGGCATCGAAGGCGTTCTCGATCGCCGGCGGTGGCGACACGCTGGCGGCGGTCGACAAGTACGGCATCGCCGACGACGTGTCCTACATTTCGACCGGCGGCGGCGCGTTCCTGGAGTTCCTCGAAGGCAAGACGCTGCCGGCGGTCGCGGCGCTCGACGCACGCGGCGCATGAACCATGCGCTGTTCTTCGATCTCGACGGCACGCTGATCGATTCGGAGCCGGGCATCCTCGGCGGCATCGCGCACGCGCTCGATGCGCTGGGGCATCCGCCGCTGTCGCGCGAGGCATTGTTGCCGTGGATCGGACCGCCGATGCGCGACAGTTACGAGGCGCTGTTCGAAGGCGACCGCGCGCGCGCGGAGCGGGCGCTCGCGCTGTATCGCGAACGCTACGACGCCAGTGGTTGGCGCGAGCACTCGGTATACGCCGGCATTCCCGAGGCGATCGCCGCGCTGCAGGCCGCCGGCCACCGGCTGGCGGTCGTGACCTCGAAGAGCGAAGGCTTCGCGCGGCGCATCGTCGACGCATTGCCCTTCGGCGCGGCGTTCGAGACCGTGGTCGGCGCCAGCGACGACGGCGCGCGCCGCTACAAGCGCGAACTGATCGCCGAGGCGCTGTCGCGGCTCGCGCTGCGCCCGGCGGACGCCACGATGATCGGCGACCGGCGCTACGACATGGAAGGTGCGGCCCAGCACGGCATGCGCGGCATCGGCGTGCTGTGGGGGTTCGGCGATGCCGCCGAACTGCGCGACGCGGGCGCGAATGCCGTCGTCGATTCGCCGGCTGCGCTCGTGGCTGCGCTGGCCTGAGCGACGCACCGTGCACGTGTCGCGTTCAGGGCGAGACCGGGCGCCGCAAACGCACGCCATGTCGCCTGCTTTAACGCTTCGCCAACCCGCAACGGCGCCTTCGCTGCGAGGGTGGCGCGGCGGCGATCGGCCGCGCACGTGGAGGGCAGCACCATGAAGACACGCACCCGCTGGGGTCTCGGGATCCTCGCCACCTGTCTGCTGGCCGGCGCCGGCATCGCCGGTGCGAACGGATTCCCCGGCACCGAGATGTACTACGACGATGCCGGCGTACTGGTCGGCGAGGCGACGTTCGGCTGCGTGCCGAACCAGGCTTGGGGCGAAGTGACCGACAACGTGGTGGTCCGCGCCGGCTGCGGCGTTTCGCAGTAAGCTTCGGGAACGGCGCGCCGGGCATCGGTGCGCCGTTTCCATGTTGCCGCGCAACGTGCGGCTGACCACCGGTGGACACTAGACTGGCGCCATGACTTCGACCGACCTGCCTTCCGTTCCGGCGCACCGTCGCCGCACCCGCATCCTCGCCACGCTCGGTCCCGCGACCGACGCGCCCGGCGTCCTCGATGCGCTCATCGCCGCCGGCGTCAACGCGGTCCGCCTCAACTTCTCGCACGGCGATCCGTCCTCGCAGCAGGTGCGCGCCGAGGCCGTGCGCGCCGCGGCCGACCGTGCCGGCGTCGAAATCGGCATCCTCGCCGACCTGCCGGGTCCTAAGATCCGCATCGAGAAGTTCGCCGAGGGCAAGGTGCAGCTGCGCGCGGGTGCGCGCTTCGATCTGGTCGCCGATCCCGCGGCGCCTCCGGGCACCGTCGACGAGGTCGGTGTCAGCTATCTCGGCCTGCCGGGCGACGTGGAAGCGGGCGACGTGCTGCTGCTCGACGATGGGCTGATGCAGTTGCAGGTGACCGCCGTCGAAGGCGCGCGCATCGTCACCACCGTGCTCAACGACGGCGTGCTGTCGAACCGCAAGGGCCTGAACAAGCAGGGCGGCGGCCTGTCGCTGGGCGCATTGACCGACCACGACCGTCAGCTGATCAAGGTGGCTGCCGACATTGGCGTCGACTTCATCGCGGTCTCGTTCTGCCGCAACGCCGCCGATATGGAAGAAGCGCGTTCGATCGCTCGCTCGCACGGCAGCGATGCCGCGCTGGTGTCGAAGATCGAGCGCACCGAGGCGATCGACAACCTCACCGAGATCATCGACGCCAGCGACGTGGTGATGGTCGCGCGCGGCGATCTCGGGGTCGAGATCGGCGATGCCGAACTGCCAGGCCTGCAGAAGAAGATCATCCGCGAGTCGCTGGCGCGCAACAAGGTGGTGATCACCGCGACGCAGATGCTGCAGTCGATGGTGGAAAGCCCGATGCCGACGCGCGCCGAAGTGCTCGACGTCGCCAACTCGGTCATCGACGGCACCGATGCGGTGATGCTGTCGGCCGAGACCGCCGCCGGTGCGTATCCGGTGCGCGCGGTCGAAGCGATGGCGCGCATCTGCGTCGGCGCCGAGCGCCAGTTCGCTCACGACACCGATTTCGAGAAGGCGCAGCGCAATCTCGAGCGCGCCGACCATGCGATCGCGATGGCGGCGATGTTCCTGTCCGAGCACGTCGGCGTCGGCGCGATCGTCGCGATGACCGAGTCCGGCGGCACCGCGCGCTACTTGTCGCGTTTCCGCGGCGGCGCGTCGATCTATGCGTTCGCCCGTCACGACGGCGCGCGCCGGCGCATGTCGCTGATGCGCGACGTGTTTCCGTTCGACTACGACAGCCGCGGCCAGACGCCGCGCGAGGCGGCGCGCGGCAGCGTGCGCCTGCTGGTCGAGGCTGGCCTGCTCGGTCCGGGCCAGCGCGTCGTGTTCACCAGCGGCGAGCACATGGAAACCCATGGCGCCACCAATACGTTGCGCCTGCTGCAGGTCGGCGTCGATGGTCGCGCCGAGGGTCTGGGCGAGCTCTGAGGTCATCGCGGGGGCGCTTCCGGGTGTCTTTCGCTGAAGCCCCGGCCCTCATCCGACGCGCTTCGCGCGTCGACCTCTCCTAGAGGGAGAGGTGCCCATTTGAGTGCCGTCTGGGCATGCCGCCCTGATATGCATGCGGCGGATCCGAGGTGACGCTCCGAGGGCCCGGCCGATGTGCCGGGCTATAATCGCGGCCCTTTCCCGTCGCGATCCCGGAACCCCGTCATGAGCATCGAACAGCTTGCCGAAACCGCCCAGGCCATGGTGGCGAAGAGCAAGGGCATCATCGCGATCGACGAATCGACGGGCACGATCGGCAAGCGCTTCGAACAGGTCGGCATTCCGAACAACGAAGAGAACCGCCGCGCCTACCGCGAACTGCTGCTGACGACGCCGAAGCTGGCCGAGCACATCAGCGGCGCGATCCTGTTCGACGAGACCCTGCGCCAGTCGACGAAGGCCGGCGTGCCGTTCGCGAAGTACCTGTCGCAGCAGGGCATCATTCCGGGTATCAAGGTCGACAAGGGCACGCACGCGCTGGCGGGCTTCCCCGGCGAACTGGTGACCGAGGGCCTCGACGGCCTGCGCGCGCGGCTGGAGGAGTACTACAAGCTCGGCGCGCGCTTCGCCAAGTGGCGCGCGGTGATCACCATCGGCGAGGACATGCCGTCGGGCACCTGCATCGACGTCAACGCGCACGCGCTCGCGCGCTACGCCGCGCTGTGCCAGGAGCAGGGCCTCGTGCCGATGGTCGAGCCGGAAGTGCTGCTCGACGGCGACCACGACATCCAGACTTCGTACGAAGTCACCGAGGTCGTGCTGCGCGGCCTGTTCGACGCGCTCTACAGCCAGAACGTCATGCTCGAAGGCACGATCCTCAAGGCCTCGATGGTGCTGCCGGGCAAGGACTGCGACGAGGAGGCCGACGTCGAGGAAGTCGCCGAGGCGACGCTGATGTGCCTGAAGTCGTCGGTGCCGGCGATCCTGCCGGGCATCGTGTTCCTGTCGGGCGGCCAGTCCGACGAACTGGCGACCGCGCATCTCGATGCGATGAACCGCCTGGGGCCGAATCCGTGGCCGCTGTCGTTCTCCTACGGCCGCGCGATGCAGCAGGCCGCGTTGAAGCTGTGGTCGCAGGATCTCGCCGGCAATGTCCGCAAGGCGCAGGACACGGTCTACGCCCGTGCCCGCGACAACGGCCTGGCCGCGCAGGGCAAGTTCAACGGTTGATCGCGGCATCGGATCGACGGTTCGGAACGCCGGCCTCGCGCCGGCGTTTCCGTCTGCGGCGTTCAGTGCGCGAGCGCTGCCTCGTAGCGCACGAGCATTGCCGGATCGTGGCAACAGAACAGCACGTGCACAGGCGCCGGGTCCGTCCAGGCGCGGACGGTGTCGACCGCGATCGCGACCGCGGCGTCGGGCGGATAGCCGTAGATGCCGCAGCTGATCGCCGGAAACGCGATCCGGTCGAGTCCGTATCCGGCCGCGAGCGCGAGGCTGTTGCGGTAGCAGGCGGCCAGTGCCTCGGCTTCGCCCGCGTCGCCGCCATGCCAGACCGGCCCGACGGTGTGGATCACGTGCGTCGCCGGCAACGCGAAGCCCGGCGTGATCCGCGCCTCGCCGGTCGGGCAGCGTACGTTCGGGCGCAGCTGTGGCAGCGCCCGGCACGCCTCCAGCAATGCGGGCCCGGCCGCGCGGTGGATCGCGCCGTCGACGCCGCCACCGCCCAGCAGCGAGGTGTTCGCGGCGTTGACGATCGCGTCCACTTCGACGCGGGTGATGTCGGCCTGGCGGGCTTGGAGGAGGGGCATGGCCGCAGGCTCGGCGACGCGGCGTGGAGACCGGGTGAGTCCTGCGCGCTGCGCCGCCGATTAGGCTGGCCGGGCATCCCTGCGCGTCGAGGCCACCGATGAGCGTCGTTTCCCGATCCACCCGCCTGCATGTCCCGCTCGCGGTCCACGATGCGCTGCGGCGCGGCCGCGCCGTCGAGGCGGTCAAGCTGCTGCGCGATGCCAATGCCGGGCTGACGCTCGCCGATGCGCGCGATGCAGTGCAGCGTCTGGCCGAGAATCCGTCGGACGCGCTCGACCCCGACGATCCGTTCCGGCCCGCGGGCGGTGCCGCGCCCGAAGCCACCGGCACGCTGCCCAGCGAAGTCGCCGCGAAGCTCGCGACCGGCAACACCGTCGACGCGGCCAGGCGCCTGCGCGACGTCAAGCCTGGGCTGAGCGAAGCGGCGGCACGCGAGGCGGTCGCGAAGCACGGCTCCCCGCTGCTGCGCGAGGCACGGCAGGAGACGGTGGTGCGGGGCGACAGCGGCCACTACGGCTGGCTGGGCTGGGTGCTCGCGCTGGTGATCGTCGGCGGCGGACTGGCGATCTGGCTCGGCCGGTAGGCCGGGGCCATCGCCGGCATGCGGCGATCCCGGCAATGCCCATCGCGGCCGTGGGCCGCGCCTACACGGATGGTGTGGTGTAGGAGCGCGCTTGCGCGCGACGGGGCCTTTGCCGGGAAGCCCCATCGCGCGCAAGCGCGCTCCTACATAACCCAACCCACAACCCGCGTAGCTGCAGCTTCTGTGCATCGGCGCATCCGATGAATGCGCCGATGCCTCGCGTCAGGGCAGGCCCGCCAGCCAGTCGTCGTCCGAGCCTTCGTTGACGTCGGCGAACAGCGGCGTCGAAAAATAGCGCTCGCCGGTGTCGGGCAGCATCGTCAGGATCACGTCGCCATCCTTCGCGGTCTTCGCGACTTCCAGCGCGGCCGCCGCGGTCGCGCCGGCGGAGATGCCGACGAAGATGCCTTCCTCGGCGGCGAGGCGGCGCGCGGTCTCGATCGCCAGGCCGTCGTCGATCGACAACACCTGCGCGGCGATGTCGCGGTTGAGCACGGTCGGCACGAAGTCGGGGGTCCAGCCCTGGATCTTGTGCGGCGCCCAGTCCTTGCCCTGCAGCAGCGCGGCGCCGGCCGGCTCGCAGGCGGTGACCTTCACTTCGGGGCGCGCGACCCGGAGCACTTCGCCCACGCCGGTCAGCGTGCCGCCGGTGCCCCAGCCGGTGACGAAATGGTCGAGCCGGCGGCCGGCGAAATCGCGCAGGATCTCGGCGGCCGTGGTCTGCCGGTGGTAGGCGGGATTGGCGGGATTCTCGAACTGGCTGGCCCAGAACCAGCCGTGCTGCTCGGCGAGTTCCTTCGCCTTGCGCACCATGCCGCTGCCGCGTTCGGCGGCCGGGGTCAGGATGACCTTGGCGCCGTAGGCGCGCATCAGCTTGCGGCGTTCGATCGAGAAGGTCTCGACCATCGTCGCGACGAACTTGTAGCCGCGCGCCGCGCAGACCATCGCCAGCGCGACGCCGGTGTTCCCCGAGGTCGCCTCGACGACGGTGTCGCCGGGCTTCAGCAGGCCGCGCTGTTCGGCATCGAGGATGATCGCCAGCGCGAGGCGGTCCTTGACCGAGCCGCCGGGGTTGAAGGATTCGACCTTGGCGTAGAGTTCGACGTTCGGCGGCGCGATGCGGTGCAGGCGCACGATCGGCGTGTTGCCGATGGTCTGGAGGATGTTGTCGTACAGGGCCATGGGGAGTGCCTCGACACGGGCGCAGGGCGCGGTCGGGCCAGACTGGGCCATAACGCGCGAGGCCGCCAGCGGTTGACATGGAACGCTGTTTTTTCATGCCCATCCGATGGCACGGTCGGTGTCACGGACCACCGGGTAAGATCGGGCGGTTTTCCGCACCGGCAGCGCCCCCTTGTCCCAGCATGTCTCCGTCCGTTCCGCATCTCCGCTGCGGGTCTTCGGCGTCCTCGCCGTCCTGTCGTTGTCCGCCTGCGGCGGCGGCGAAGCCGCGCCGTCCGGGCCGGCCACCGCCGCGTCCGTACCGGTGACGACGACCGTCGTGCAGCCGCGGCAGTGGAACGACAGCGTTACCGCGCTCGGCACGGTGAATGCGCGCGAGTCGATCACCGTGACCGCCAAGGTCAGCGAGATCGTGCAGCGCGTGCACTTCGACAGCGGCGACGAGGTCGCGGCCGGCGCGCCGCTGATCACGCTCAGCGGCAACCAGCAGCAGGCGACGCTGCAGGCCGCCGAGGCCGCGGCCATCGACGCCGACAGCCAGTACCGCCGCGGCGCCGAACTGGTCGACAGCCAGCTGATCGCACGCGCCTCGGTCGACACCCTGCGCGCGAACCGCGACTCCGCACGCGCCAACGTCGCCGAGATGCGCGCCAACATCAGCGACCGCACCATCCGCGCACCGTTCGCCGGCGTCCTCGGCCTGCGCCAGGTCAGCCCGGGCGCGCTGGTCACGCCGGGCACGCCGATCGCGACCCTCGACGACATCGGCGCGGTCTACGTCGACTTCCCGGTGCCCGAGACGCAGCTCGCGCGCGTGGTCATCGGCCAGCGGCTGTTCGGTCGCATCGCCGCGTTCCCCGGCCGCGATTTCGACGGCGAGGTGCAGACGGTCGATGCGCGCATCGATCCGCAGTCGCGTGCGGTCACCGTACGCGGCGCCTTCGAGAATCCGGACCGCGAACTGCGCCCCGGCATGCTGGTGCAGGTGCGCCTGCAGCAGGCGGCGCGCGAAGCGCTGATGATTCCGGAGATCGCGGTGATCCAGGTCGGCCGTGACACCTTCGTCTACCGCGTGCGCGAGGACGAGACCGTCGAGCAGGCACCGGTGACGGTCGGCGTCCGCGCCGAGGGTCTGGTCGAGATCCTCGAGGGCATCGAGCCGGGGACCCGCGTCGTCGTCGACGGCACTGGCAAGCTGCGCCCGGGCATGCGCATCACCGAAGGCACGGTGCAGGAAGCGAAGACCCAGCAGGCCGAAGCGGCCGCACCGGCGGGTGACACCCCGTGAAGCTGTCCGATCTCTCGATCAAGCGGCCGGTGTTCGCCGCCGTCATCAGCCTGCTGCTGATCGTGCTGGGCCTGATGGCGTTCATGCGCCTGACGGTGCGCGAACTGCCGAACGTCGATCCGCCGATCGTCTCGGTCGACGTCAGCTATCCGGGCGCGTCGGCGGCGGTCGTCGAGACCCGCATCACCCAGATCCTCGAGGACGCGCTGGCCGGCATCGAGGGCATCCGCACGATCGAATCGCGCAGCCGCAACGGCCGCTCCGACGTCACCATCGAGTTCAACCTCAGCCGCGACATCGAAGCGGCGGCCAACGACGTCCGCGACGCGATCAGCCGGGTCATGGACCGCATGCCGATCGAGGCCGATCCGCCGGAGATCTCCAAGGTCGAGGCCGACGCCGATCCGATCATGTGGCTCAACATGCGCTCCACGGTGATGAACACCATGGAGCTGAGCGATTACGCCGACCGCTACGTGATCGACCGCCTGTCCTCGCTCGACGGCGTCGCCCGCGTGCAGCTCAGCGGCGCGCAGCGCTACGCGATGCGCATCTGGCTCGACCGCGACGAGATGGCCGCGCGCGGCATCACCGCCAACGACGTCGAGACCGCGCTGCGCAACGAGAACGTCGAATTGCCGGCCGGCCGCATCGAATCGGAAACGCGCGATTTCACCCTGCGCGTGGAACGCGGCTACCGCGAGCCCGACCAGTTCGCGACGATTCCGCTGCGCCGCGGCGACGACGGTTACGTGATCCGCATGGGCGACGTGGCCCGGATCGAACTGGGCACAGCCGAGCGCCGCTCCTACATGCGCAGCAACTCGGTGCCCAACGTCGGCCTCGGCATCGTGCGCACCTCGATCGCCAACGCGCTGGACGTGGCCCATGCCGCGCGCGACGAGGCCGCGCGCATCCAGCAGACCCTGCCCGAAGGCACCGAGATCTTCGTCGCCGCCGACAATACGGTGTTCATCGACGCGGCGATCAGCCGCGTGTACTGGACGCTGGCCGAGGCGATGGGCCTGGTGTTCATCGTGATCTGGCTGTTTCTGGGCAGCCTGCGCGCGGCGCTGATTCCCGCGATCACCGTGCCGGTGTGTTTGGTCGCGGCGTTCATCGCGCTCTACGCATTCGGCTTTTCGATCAACCTGCTGACTCTGCTCGCGCTGGTGCTGTGCATCGGTCTCGTCGTGGACGACGCGATCATCGTGCTGGAGAACGTGCAACGGCGCGCCGACCTCGGCGAGCCGCCGCTGGTCGCGGCCAAGCGCGGCACCGCGCAGGTCGCGTTCGCCGTCATCGCGACGACTGCCGTGCTGGTCGCGGTGTTTCTGCCGGTCGGTTTCATGGAAGGCAATTCGGGGCGCCTGTTCCGCGAGCTGTCGGTGGCGCTGGCCGGCGCGGTCGCGCTGTCGGCATTCATCGCGCTGACGCTGACGCCGATGATGTGCTCCAAGCTCGTGCGCCCGCACGGCCACAAGAAGCGCGGCATCAACGTCTGGATCAACCGCCAGCTGACGCGCCTGTCCGACGGCTACGGCCGCCGCGTCGGCCGCATCGTCGCGCTGTCGGGCGGTCGCCTGCTGCTGCTGGTGCTCGGCGCGATGGCCGCCTGCGCCGTGGCCGCGGTACTGCTGTACTGGCGCGTGCCCAGCGAACTGTCGCCGGCCGAGGACCGCGGCCGCTTCTTCATCGGCGTCGACGGCCCGGAAGGTGCGGGCTACGACTACACGGTCGCGCAGATGCAGCAGGTCGAGCGGATCTTCGCGCCGCTGGTCGGTGAGAACCAGCCGATCGAACGCGCCAACTCGCGCGTGCCGCGCGGCTGGGGCGGCAGCGAGGACATGCACACCGGGCAGATCGTGGTGTTCCTGCAGGACTGGCGCCAGCGCGACGTCACCACGGCGTCCGTCGTCGAGCAGCTGCGTGGACAGCTGGCCGAGCTGCCGGGCGTGCAGGCACGCGCCAACGTGCCCGGGGGCCTGGTCGGCGGTCGCGGCCAGCGCTACCAGCTGGTGCTCGGCGGTCCGGACTATGCGGAGATCGCCCAGTGGCGCGACCGCATGCTCGCGCGCATGCGCGAGAACCCGGGCATCCAGGATCCGGATTCCGACTACAAGGAAACGCGTCCGCAAATGCGCGTCGACATCGACCGCGCGCGCGCGTCCGATCTCGGCGTCTCGGTGCAGGAGATCGGCCGCACGCTGGAAACCATGATGGGCCAGCGCCAGGTCACGACCTTCGTCGACAACGGCGAGGAGTACGACGTGCTGCTGCAGGCCGACCGCGAACGGCGCATGTCGCCGGCCGATCTCACCGGCACCTTCGTGCGTGGCCGCGACGACACGCTGGTGCCGCTGTCGAACCTGGTGACGCTCAGCGAGATCGCCGAGCCCGGCAGCTTCAACCGCTTCAACCGCCTGCGCGCGATCACCATCGCCGCCGGCCTCGCGCCCGGCTACACGATGAGCGAGGCGATCGCGTGGACCAACGAGGTCGCCGCCGAGGAACTGCCCGACTACGCGCAGGTCGACTGGAAGGGCGAGAGCCGGGAATTCCAGGAAGCCGGCGGGGCGGTGCTGCTGACCTTCGCGATGGCGCTGCTGATCGTCTACCTGGTGCTGGCTGCGCAGTTCGAGAGCTTCATCCATCCGCTGTCGATCATGCTGACCGTGCCGCTGGCGGTGCTCGGCGCGCTGCTCGGCCTGTGGGCGACGGGGGGCACGCTGAACCTCTTCAGCCAGATCGGCATCGTGATGCTGATCGGCCTGGCGGCGAAGAACGGCATCCTGATCGTCGAGTTCGCCAACCAGCTGCGCGACGACGGGCGCAATGTACGCGAAGCGATCGCCGAAGCCTCGTCGGTGCGCCTGCGTCCGATCCTGATGACGTCGGCGGCGACGATCATGGGTGCGATCCCGCTGGTCGTGGCCGGCGGTCCGGGCTCGGCCAGCCGCGCGACGATCGGCATCGTGGTGATCTTCGGCGTCGCGTTCTCGACGCTGCTGTCGCTGTTCGTCGTGCCCGCGTTCTACGCGCTGCTCGCGCCGTTCACGCGTTCGCCCGAGGCGCTGGCGCAGGAACTCGAACGCCTGGAAGCCGATACGCCGGTCGTCAGCGGCCATGCCTGAGGCCGCGCGCTGGGATGCGGTGCGCCTGGCCGGCGCGGGCTTCGTGCTCCGCCGCTGGCGCGCCGACGATCTCGACGCGTTGCTGCGCCACGCGGACGATCCATTGATCAATCGCGGCCTGAGCGACCGCTTCCCGCATCCCTATACGCGCGCAGACGGCGAGGCCTTCCTCGCCGGGCGCGTCGTCGACCTGGCACAGCCGGTGCTGGCGATCGAGATCGACGGCGAGGCCTGCGGCAGCATCGGTGTGCGCCACGGCCCGGGCGGCGAGCGTGCACATGCGGCCGAACTGGGATACTGGCTGGCGCGCATGCACTGGAACCGGGGCGTCATGCGCCGGGTGGTCGCGACCTACGCGCCGTGGGTGATGGACGCGCTGTCGCTCATCCGGCTGCAGGCGAACGTGCTCGACACCAATCCGGCCTCGGCGCGGGTGCTGCAGGCCAACGGCTTCGTCGAGGAAGGCGTGCTGCGCGGCGCGATCCGCAAGCCCGACGGCCTGCACGACCTGCGCGTGTTCGGCCTGCTGCGCGAAGTCGCCGGCGGCTGATCCGCCCGAGAACAGGCGTCATCGCGGGGCACGTGGCGCGGAAATGCAGGTATCGTGTCCGCCAGTCGCGGCGGGGACCGCGACAGCCATCCGACGGGAGCATCGCGCATCGTGGACACGTTTTTTACCGCCCTCAATGGGCTGATCTGGAGCAAGGCACTGATCGCGCTGTGCCTGGGCGCAGGCCTCTGGTTCTCGTTCCGTACCCGCTTCATGCAGGTCCGCGGTTTCGTCGAGATGACCCGGCTGACCTTCAGCGGCAAGAGTTCGAATGCGGGCGTGTCCTCGTTCCAGGCGCTGGCGATGTCGATGGCCGGCCGCATCGGCATCGGCAACATCGCCGGTGTCGCGACCGCGATCGCCTTCGGCGGCCCCGGTGCGGTGTTCTGGATGTGGGTCATGGGCTTCCTTGGCGCCTCGACCTCGTTCGTCGAGTGCACGCTGGCGCAGATCTACAAGGAAAAGGACAACGAGGGCCGCTATCGCGGCGGCCCGGCGTACTACATCGAAAAGGCGATGGGCCTGAAGTGGTACGCGCTGGCGTTCGCGTTCGCGACGCTGATCGCCGCTGGCCTGCTGATGCCGGGCGTGCAGGCGAACGCGATCGCCGACAGCATCGCCAATGCCTGCGCAGGCGGTGCGATCTGTGGCGACCTCTCCGGCCAGTGGATGGGCATGGAGGCGCGCACGGCGCTCAAGGCCGGCATCGGCATCACCGTGGCGCTGATGCTGTCGATCATCATCTTCGGCGGTGTCAAGCGCATCGCCGCGTTCGCCGAGCTCGTCGTGCCGATCATGGCGCTGGCCTACATCTTCATCGCGGTCGCGGTGATGATCATCAACTACGACTTCGTGCCGACGATGTTCCGCATCATCTTCGAGAGCGCGTTCGGCGTGCACGCGGGCTTCGGCGCGATGCTCGGCCTGGCGATCGAATGGGGCGTCAAGCGCGGCATCTACGCCAACGAGGCCGGCCAGGGCACCGGCCCGCACGCCGCGGCGGCGGCCGAGGTGTCGCATCCGGCCAAGCAGGGCTACGTGCAGGCGTGGGCGATCTACTTCGACACGATGCTGGTGTGCACCGCGACCGCGTTCCTGATTCTGGCGACCGGCATGTACAACGTGATGATGCCCGACGGCACCGTGCTGCATCAGGCGCTGCCGGGCGTGGAAGCCGGCTCGGGCTTCGCCCAGGCCAGCATCGAATCGATCCTGCCGGGCTGGGGCGCTGGCCTCGTCGCAGTGGCGCTGTTCTTCTTCGCGTTCACCACGATCATGGCCTATTACTACATGGCCGAGACCAACCTGACCTACCTCAACAACCACGTCACGCGTCCGAACCGCACGCTGCTGCTGCGTCTGGCGATTCTGGGCATGGTGATCTTCGGCGCCGTGCGCAGCGCGGAGATGGCGTGGATGCTCGGCGACATCGGCGTCGGCCTGATGGCGTGGCTCAACATCGTCGCGATCCTGATCCTGCAAAAGCCGGCGCTGCTCGCGCTGCGCGACTACGAAAAGCAGAAAAAGCTGGGTCTCGACCCGACCTTCGACCCGGACAGCCTCGGCATCCGCAACGCCGATTTCTGGCGCAAGGCTCCCTGACATGACCAAACCACGTTGGCCCGGTGGCGGCCAGGACACCCCCCGCACGCCGGCGCCCGCGCCCGGCCGCGACAGTCCTTGGGCGCGTGCGCGTCCTGCGACGCCTGCACCGCCACCGCCGCGCGCCGCAGCGCCGCGGCCCGATGCGCGCGTGGACGACGCGGATGTCGGCGAGACCGAAGACCGCCGCGAGATGCGCATCTATGGTCGCAATGCGATCGACGCGGTGTTCGCGCGTCGACCCGAGGCGATCCGCAAGCTGTATCTGCTCGAGGCCCGCATCCCGCAGCTGCAGCCGCTGCTGAAGTGGTGCGCGGCGAACCGCGTCGGCTATCGCGTCGTCGCCGAGGACGACCTGCGCAAGCTCGCGGCCAGCTCGCATCACGAAGGCGTCGTCGCCGACGTGCTGCGCGAGGCGCCGCAATCGCTGGGCGCCTGGCTGCAGTCGCTGCCGGCGGGTCCGGTGTGCGCGCTGTGGCTCGACGGCGTGGGCAACCCGCACAACCTCGGCGCGATCCTGCGTTCGGCCGCGCACTTCGGCGTCGGCGCGATCCTGCTGCCCAAGACCTCGCCGCTGGCACTGTCCGGCGCGGCCGCGCGCGTCGCCGAAGGTGGCGCCGAATCGGTACCGTTCGTGCGACTGGGCCGCGACGACAACGCGCTCGCCCAGCTGCGCAGCGTCGGCTTCTCGCTCGCGGCGACCGTCGTGCGCGGTGGCGAGGATCTGTTCGCCGCGCAGTTGCCCGAACGCCTGGTCTACGTGCTCGGCGCCGAGGGGGCGGGCATGGATCCCGAACTCGCCACGGCCTGCGACCTGCGGCTGGGCATTCCCGGCAGCGGCGCGGTCGAAAGCCTCAATGTTTCGGCCGCGACGGCCGTGCTGCTGGCGCAGTGGCACCAGCGCAACCGCTGAATTGCGGCATGTAGGCGCGGCGCATTGCCGCGATGGGTTTGCCTGTAAATCCTGATCGCGGCAATGCGCCGCGTTGACCGAAAGCCGCCGGGATGCCGGAGACTGACGGCTCTATGTAGGAGCGCGCTCGCGCGCGATAGGGCTTTGCAGGGGACGCCCCATCGCGCGCGAGCGCGCTCCTACAGGATGTTCCAAGCGGCGTTGGTGCTCACGTTTCTGCATCCTTCGGCGCACTGCCGACCCGCGCCTGCAGAAGAGCGCCCGCTTTCTGTGGGACCGCGCTTGCGCGCGATAGGGCTTTGCAGGGAACGGCCCATCGCGCGCAAGCGCGGTCCTACATGACGCGTCGAGCGCGGCTCAGTGCGCCGGTGTCTCTGCATCCTTCGGCGCGCTGCCGAAACCTTCTTCCGATTCCGCCGCCATCCACGCGAACACCGCGTAGGCGGCGGTGTTCTGCGCGACGGCGTCGGGATCGACCTTGTCGAAGGTGTCGTCGGCGTTGTGATGCAGATCGAAGTAATCGGTACCGTCCTGACCGAGCCAGCCCCAGGCGCCGCCCTTCGCGGCCAGCGGGGAGATGTCTGGGCCCGGGCCACCCTGGTCGGTCAGGTAGTCGATGCCGAGCGGACGCAGCACCTCGGCGATCGCGTTGCTGGTCGCGCGCTGTCCGGCCGGGGCGCTGGTGTTGAAGCCGTAGATCCGGCCGGCACCGAAGTCGCTCTCGGCGCCGATCACATGCCGGGCGACGACGTCCGCGCCGCCATGCGCTTCGGCATAGGCGCGCGCACCGAGCAGGCCCTGTTCCTCGTTCGCGAACGCGACCACGCGCACCGTGCGGCGCGGACGCTGCGGCAACTGCGCGATCAGGTGCCCGGCGGCCATCGTGATGCCGACGCCGGACGCATCGTCGACGGCGCCGGTGCCCAGGTCCCACGAATCCAGATGCCCGGCGATCAGCACGATCTCCTCCGGCGCCTCGCGACCGGTGATCTCGCCGATGACGTTCTGCGAGGTGTAGTCGCCGTTCCAGCCGACATCCAGCGCCAGATGCACCTGCACCGGGCCGCGCGACAGCAGGCGCGCGAGCTGGTCGGCGTCGGGCAGCGACAGCGCGGCGGATGGAATCGGGGTCACGTCGGCGTCGAAGCGGGTGATGCCGGTATTGGCGACGCGATGCGGACTGGTGCCGATCGAGCGCATCAGATAGCCGGCGGCGCCCTTGCGCGCGGCGATCGACGGGCCGCGACCGCGCACCGCGCCGGCGGCACCGTAACCGCTGCCGTCGCGCGAGCGCGCCATCGGCACGTCGACGAAGGCGAGCTTGCCGCGCAGCGTGGCCGGATCGGCCGCTTCCAGCGCGGCGATGCTGTCGAAACGCACGAGTTCGGCGGTGACGTCGCCGGCCGGGCTGCCGCCGAGCGCGGTGATCACCAGCGGCTGCGCGTGAGCACCGACGACCGCGGCGTGTTCGCTGCGACGCTCCCACTTCGGAAACGTCACCGGCTCGGTCCACACCTTGTCGTAGCCGAGCGCCTCGAAGCGCGCCGTGGCCCAGGCGACGGCGCGCGCATCGGCCTCGCTGCCGGGCAGGCGCGGGCCGATCTCGGTGGTCAGCGATTCGATCAGTGCATACGCGGTGCCGTCCTGCGCCGCGCGCTCGCGCAGCTGCGCGGCCTGTTCGAGCGCGGCGGCAGAGAGCGGTGTTGCATCACGCGATTGCGCGAATGCGGGAGACGCGGCCAGCAGCGCGGTCGACAGCAGGGCGATGGCCAAGGGCCTGATGGACGGAACGCGCATACGGACGACTCCAGCAATGAGGGGGATCGGCGGAAACAGAAACGGGCCGCGGCATTGTCGCGCGCGGCCCGTCGGATCGGGAAAGCGTGTGCGGAACGCTGCGTCAGGGCTGCGGACGCAGCGAATCGCGGATTTCGCGCAGCAGCTTCACTTCCTCGCTCGGCTCGGCCGGCTTGGCCGCTTCGGGCGCTTCGGCCTGCTTGCGCTTGAGGCGGTTGATGAACTTCACCGCGAGGAAGATCGCGAACGCGACGATGGTGAACTGGATGATGGTATTGATGAAGATGCCGTAGCCGATCACGACCGCGGGAATCTCCTCGCCGGTGGCGGCGTCGACCGTCGCCGCGCGCAGCGTGATCGCCAGTTCGGTGAAGTCGACGTTGCCGATCAGCCATCCGATCGGCGGCATGATGATCTGGTCGACCAGCGCGGTGACGATCTTGCCGAACGATGCGCCGATGACGACACCGACGGCGAGGTCGATGACGTTGCCGCGGACCGCGAATTCCTTGAATTCGGACAATATGCCCATGGATCACTCCTGCACGTTCTTGGGGGAAAAGGCGCGGGTGACTATAGCGACGCCGCGGTGATTTCCAGGTGCAGCTCGATCGCGTCGTCGAGCCGCGCGACACAGCGATCGCCCGGCTGCAGCGCGGCCACGCCCGCGGGCGTGCCCATGAAGACGAGGTCGCCTGCGCGCAGCGCGAACAGCTTCGACAGTTCGTGCAGGATCTCGGGCACGTCCCAGATCAGCTGGTCGAGGGTGGAGGCCTGGCGACGTTCGCCGTTGACGTCGAGGACGAGCGTGCGCGGTGCGAGCGCGCCGATCTCCGCAGCCGGGACCAGTTCGCCGACCGGCGCGGACGCGTCGAAGCCCTTGGCGACGTCCCACGGCAGGCCCTTGGCCTTGGCGGCGGCCTGCAGGTCGCGACGGGTGAGGTCGAGGCCGACCGTATAGCCGAACACCAGCGCCTGCGCGTCGTCGACGGCGAGCACACCAGCCGGTGCATCGGCGCCGAGCGCGACCACCAGTTCGACCTCGTGGTGCAGATCCGTCGTGGCGCTTGGGTAGGGCACCGCGCCGCCGGTCACCACCGCGTCGGCAGGCTTGGCGAAGAACACCGGCGTGCCGCGCTCGGCTTTCGACGCCGGTGCCTGCGCGCCCATTTCCTTCGCATGGTCGGCGAAATTGCGGCCGACACAGTAGACGCGGCGCACCGGAAAACAGCCGCCACCACGCACCTGCAGGCGTACGGGTTCGACAGCCGGCACGACATCACGCGCGGGATCGGTCATCGCGGGTCCTCGGCGCGCGGGGCGCCTTCAGCAGGAAATGAAGAGATGCGCGGCGTCTCGGCCGCGGCGGATGCGTCAACGCAGCGCGGCGTGGTCGCGCTCGCGGACCACGCGGTATTCGGCATCGACGATGCGGTCGTCGCGGCGCGGGGCGGCGGGACGTGCGAGCAGGCGCCGGGTGATGCCGAACAGGATCATCGCCGCGCCGATGAAGACACCCGCGACCAGCAGCACCGCGAGCATCGCCACGCCGACCAGGCCGAGCGCGATGCGCAGCAGCGGGTGGCGCGGCTTGCGCGGCGCGAACATCGCGCGCACGCCGGAAGCGTCGAATCGGGCATGGAGATCGCGAAAAAAGGCGTTGGACATGGGTTCCGTCAGCGTCGTGACACAATGCGGCCTGCGTGGCCGGTGGACAGTATCGGTCCCGGACCGACCGGAGTTGTAATGTCTTCGTTAAATCCACGTGAGGCGCATCCGCCGCTGCTCGCGCTCGACGCCATCACCGACGGCGGATTCGCCGAGGTGGAGGTGGTGCTCGACGGCGATGCGGAATCGCTGGTGCTGTTCCGCGATGGAACACGCGTGCAGGCGTGGTTGAACATCTGTCCGCATGCGGGCCGCCGGCTGGACTGGGCGCCGGGGCAGTTCCTCCGCGCCAAGACCGGTGAGCTGGTGTGCGCCGCGCACGGCGCGAGCTTCTCGCTGGTCGACGGCGTCTGCGTCGCCGGGCCCTGCAGGGGCGAGTCGCTGCGCGCGGTGGCGGTGCACGTGCGCGACGGGCAGATCGTGCTGGCCTGACGCGGCGACGCGGGCCGGATCGCGCGCGTCGATGCGAATGCGATCGACGCGACCCGATCAGAACAGCAGGTTGACCATCAGTACGACGATCACGGTGTAGATCAGCGAGATCGGCAGGCCGATCCGCCACAGCTCCCGCGCCTTGTAGCCCGCCGGACCGATGATCATCGACATCACCGGGTTCGACTGGGTCATGAAGTTGTTCGATGCCGACAGCGCGACGATCAGTGCGAACGCGGTCGGATTGCCGCCGACCGCGAGCGCGAGGTTGATCGCCAGCGGCACGACGACGATCGTCGCGCCCACGTGGCTGATGACCATCGAGAATGCCGCCGTCAGCAGCGCGACCGCGATCTCCAGCGCCCAGATCGGCAGACCCGAGGGCAGCCGTTCGATCGTGTGGCCGGCGACCCAGGCTGCGGCGCCGCTCGAGTCCATCGCCCAGCCCAGCGGAATCAGGCAGGCCATCAGGAACACGGTCTTCCAGTTGATCGCGCTGTAGGCCTCGTCCATCTTCAGCACGCCGAACACCAGCATGCCGGCGACGCCGGTCATCAATGCCACCGAGGTGGGCACGCGCGAGGACAGCGCGATCAGCATCGTCACGGCGAAGATCGCCATCGCGATCTTGAACTTGTGCGGCCGCTGCTCGCCCTTCGGATAGTCGGTGACGATGATGAAGTCGAGCGACTTGGCGGTCTTCGCCAGGTCCTGCCAGATGCTGTGCAGCACCAGCATGTCGCCGGCGCGCAACGTCATCGAACGCACGTCCTCGCGGATCACCTGCTTGTCGCGGTTGATCGCCAGCAGCCGCACGCCGTACTTCCTGCGCAGGCTCAGTTCGGCCGCGGACTTGCCGATGAATTTCGAGGTCGGCGGCACCACCGCCTCGGCGATGCCGGCGCGGCTGGGATTGAACAGGTCGCCGAAGTTGCGCAGCCGCGTGCTCAGGCGCAGGAACTGGTTCTGCGCGAAATCGGTGACCTGCCGGCGCTGGCCCATCGCGCCGATCACGCTGCCGACCCAGATCCGCGCATCGGCCGGCGGCGCGAGCCGCGACTCGTTCTCCGACTTGAGCGCGAGCAGCACCGGCGCATCGTGGATCGATTCCGCCTCGCCGAAGGTCATGCCCACCAGCGGGCTTTCGGCGGTGACCACGAGTTCGTAGACGTCACCATCGATGCCGTAGGCGCTGGCGAAATAGCTCTGCGTCCGCGCGGGCGTGACGTTGCCGTCGCTGCCGTCCTCGAGCTCGCGCAACTGACCATTGCCGCGGAAATGGAAATAGGCCAGGCCCGCGGCCAGCAGCACCAGGCCGATCGGCAGCGGCGCGAACATGTTCAACGATTCCAGCGTCGCCGCGCCCGACGGCAGGTTGGCGTTGGCCGCCGTCAGCAGGTCGTTGAGCAGGATCAGCGGCGAGGAGCCGACCATCGTCAGCGTGCCGCCCATGATGATCGCCACGCAGATCGGCAGCAGCATCTGTGCCAGCCGCAGGCCCGAGCGCGAGGCCAGGCGCGCGGCGACCGGCATGTACAGCGCCATGACCGAGGGGTTCTGCATCACCGAGGAATTGAGGCCGGCGATGCCGGCGGTGAGCATCAGCAAGCGGTCCTCGCGGCCCTTCGCCCGGCGCAGCAGCCAGCCGGCGAGACGGTTGAGCGCGCCGGTGCGGTCCAGGCCCATGCCGAGGATCATCGTCGCGATGACGCTGATGGTCGCGTTCGACGAGAAGCCGTTGAACACGTCCTCCGGCGCGACCAGGCCGGTCAGTCCCAGCATCACCAGCACCACCAGCGCGACCAGGTCGGCGCGTACGCGCTGGAACACGAACAGCACCATCGTCAGGCCCACCAGGACCAGCACGATCTTCATGTCGGTGGTGAGGGCGAGCGCGGTGTCCATCAGCGTCGCGGGCCGTCCTGGCAATCGGTGACGCGGAGAGCGGGCGGTGCGCAGGCCATCGGGGCTACAGTGCGCTGCGCCGCGTGCAGCGGATGTCGAACCCGGCGTCCTGGGGTCCGGGTCACGGCACTAGCATCCGGTGGCGTCGTCGGCGACGCGGTCGTACAGCAGGTCCCAGACGCCGTGTCCGAGTTTCTGCCCGCGGGTTTCGAAATGGGTCTGCGGCCGCCACGGCGGGCGCGGCACGTGGCCCCGCGGACCGGCGCGGTTGCGCAGGCCCGGGGTAGCGTCGAGCACGTCCCACATCTGCTCGGCGTAGTCGGCCCAGTCGGTCGCCAGGTGCAGGCGGCCGTCAGGCGCGAGCTTGCGCACCAGCAGCGCGGCGAACTCGGGCTTCACCAGCCGGCGCTTGTTGTGGCGCTTCTTGTGCCAGGGATCGGGGAAGTAGATGCGGATCTCGTCGAGCGCGCCGTCGGCGATCTCGTGTTCCAGCACTTCGACCGCGTCGTGGTGGTACACGCGGACGTTGTCGTTGCCGTCGTCGGCCAGCGCATTGAGCACGCGGCCCACGCCCGGCGCGTGCACCTCGATGCCGATGTGGTCGCGCGCGGGGTCCATCCGCACCGAATGGCGCAGGGCCGCGCCGTTGCCGAAGCCGATCTCCACGATGCGCGGCGCGCTGCGGCCGAACACCGCGTCGAAATCGCGCGGCGTGCCCTGGTAGTCCAGGCCGAACTGCGGCCAGGCCTCGTCGAACGCGCGCTGCTGGGCCGGGGTGAACCGGCCCTGGCGCAGCACGAAGCTGCGGATCTCGCGACGACCCTCGGTCGCCGTGAACGGCTTGGGCGGGGCCTTGGCGCCTTCGCTGGAAAACGGATCGGTCATCGCGTGGCGATCAGCCGATCACGCCATCGACCGGCGACGAGGCGCTGGCGAAACGCTTGCGCGGAATGCGGCCGGCGAGGAAGGCCTCGCGACCGGCCTCGACCGCCTTGCGCATCGCACCGGCCATCAGCACCGGATGGCGCGCGCCGGCGATCGCGGTGTTCATCAGCACGCCGTCGCAACCGAGTTCCATCGCGATCGCGGCATCGGACGCGGTGCCGACGCCGGCGTCGACGATGATCGGCACCTTGGCGTTCTCGATGATCTCGATCAGGTTGTACCTGTTCTGGATGCCCAGGCCCGAGCCGATCGGCGCGGCCAGCGGCATCACCGCGGCGCAGCCGATCTCCTCCAGGCGCTTGGCCAGGATCGGATCGTCGGAGGTGTAGACCATGACGTCGAAGCCGTCCTTGACCAGCTGCTCGGCGGCCTTGAGCGTCTGCACGACGTCGGGGAACAGCGTGCGCTGGTCGCCCAGCACTTCGAGCTTGGTGAGGTTGTGGCCGTCGAGCAGCTCGCGCGCGAGACGGCAGGTGCGCACCGCGTCCTCGGCGGTGTAGCAGCCGGCCGTGTTGGGCAGAATCGTGTAGCGGTCCGGCGGCAGCACGTCGAGCAGGTTGGGCTCGCCCGGGGTCTGGCCGATGTTGGTGCGACGGATCGCGACGGTGACGATCTGCGCGCCCGCGGCCTCGGTGGCCAGGCGGGTCTCGTCGAGATCCCTGAACTTGCCGGTGCCGGTCAGCAGGCGGGAGGAATAGGTCTTGCCGGCGACGACGAGGCCGGCATCAGCGGGGGATGCAGTGGTCATCGGGGGATTATCGCCGATGCGGGCGGGACGTGCGGGAGCGGGTGATCGTGCGGGATGCGCCGATGTCGGTCCGCTGCACGCGAGCGCGTGGGAGCGGTTTCGGTCGCGATTCAAGGCCTCGGCCAGCCGACCCGGATCGTCCGGTCACATCCCTCTGCGGCACTCGCTCGGGCGATCGTGTCGGATGCGCCGGCCGAACTCATCGACATCGATAGGGGAGAACGTGGCCTTCCGTGACGTCGCCGCGCCGGCTTCGGCCCGCTGACGGCCCTGCGCAGCACGCAGGACGTTCGCCTAGGGCGCGAGGCAGTGCCTCGCAACCGCCATCGGCTCCCCCAGGTGCGGGCGTTCGCGAATGACGACCGATGCCGGAGGGGATCGGCCAAGCGCATCCGCTCACCCGCCGCCGAGTGCATGCACGATCTCGACGCGGTCGCCGTCGTGGATCGCGTGTTCCGCATGACGCCCGCGCGGCACGATCTCGCCGTTGATCTCGACCGCGACGCGGCGGCCGGCGAGTCCCTGTTGCGCGAGCAGCGCGGCGATGGTGCTGCCGGATTCGATGGCGAGCTCCTCGCCGTTGAGTCGGATGTTCATGGCGCGATTGTCGCCGCTCCGCGGGTGCGGCGCACGCGTGCCGCAGTGCGGCGTGCCGGCGCCGGAAACGCCGTGGGATGATCCCGCGATTCGTCGCCATGCGCAGGCGGATGGACCGGCGGGAACGCGCCGGCCAACGTCAATTCCCAGGAGAACCCCCAGATGTCGTCCAGGCCCATCCGTGCCGCCCTCGCCGTCGCGCTCGCCGCGGCCGCCACCCTTCCCGCGTTCGCCGCCGAGCCGTTCTCGCGCACGGTCTTCTTCGGCGACAGCCTCACCGACGCGGGCTATTTCCGCCCGGTCGTCATCGGCGCGATCGGCCCCTCGGGCGCGATCCTCGGCCGCTTCACCACCAATCCGGGCCTGACCTGGGCCGAGCACGTGGCCGACCGCTACGGCACCCGCGCAGACGCGAACGGCAACGGCCAGGTCGGCGACAACTACGCCGCAGGCGGCGCGCGCGTCGCGGCGCCGGTCGTCACCGGCCTCGGCCCGGCGCCCTCGCTCGTCGCCCAGGTCAACACCTATCTGACCGCCAACGGCGGACGCGCCGATGCGAACGCGCTCTACACCGTATGGGGCGGCGCCAACGACCTGTTCGCGGTCGCCGCGAACCCGGCGCAGGCGCAGCAGATCATCGGCGCCGCGGTCACCGCGCAGGTCGGCATCGTCGGCGCGCTGCAGGGCGCCGGCGCGCGCTACGTGCTGGTGCCGTCGATTCCCGACATCGGCCTGACGCCGTCGTCGCGTGCAGGTGGCCAGGTCGGCATGGCCACCGGCACGGCGCTCGCCAACACCTACAACACCGCCCTCTACGGCGGGCTGGCCAGCCAGGGCCTGCGCGTGATCCCGGTCGACACCTTCCATTTCCTGCAGGAAGTCACCGCCAACCCGGCGCTGTACGGCTTCGCCAACGTGACCTCGGCGGCGTGCCGCGTGCAGCCCGCGCCGGCTGGCGATTCGTCGCTGTTCTGCAATCCGAACTCGCTGGTCACGCCGTCCGCGGCCGACACCTATCTGTTCGCCGACGGCGTGCACCCGGCCAGCCGCGCGCACGAGATGATCGCCGACCTCGCGATCGCGATGATCGACGGTCCGCAGCAGATCGCGGTGCTGCCGCAGTCGGCGGCGATGACCGGCCGCGCCCGCGCCGACCGCGTCAACAACCGCCTGAGCCTGGCGCCGGCACGCAGCGAGGGCCGCAGCTGGTGGGCCGATGTGCGCGCCGACATGCAGCGCTACGACCATGGCGATGCCTACGACGGCGTCGGACCTGCGCTGACCGCGGGTCTGGACTGGACCTCGGGCAACACGACCTTCGGCGGCTTCGTCGGCTACGGCAAACAGGGCAACGACTGGGGCATGCGTCGCGGCAACTGGGACCAGAGCGAAGCGACGGTCGGCGGCTTCGTCGGCTGGCGCGCGGACGGCGGCGCCTGGGTCAACGCGCAACTCAGCTACACCTGGCTCGACTTCGACATCGACCGCACCGTGCAGATCGGCCCGGCGACCCGCGTGCACAGCGGCCAGGCCGACGGCAGCAACGTGACCGCCGCGATCGGTGCCGGCTGGAACTTCGGCGCCGGCGCGCTGCAGCACGGTCCGGTGCTGTCGCTGGTCGCGCAGCGCATCGAAGTCGACGGTTTCGCCGAGAGCGATCCGACCGTCTCGAGCTCGCTCGCCTACCCGTCGCAGGACATCGACTCGCTGATCGGCAGCGCCGGCTGGCAGTTCGCCTACGCCGCCAGCGACGCGTTCCGCCCGTATGCGCGCATCACCATCGACCGGGAGTTCGAGGACGCGCCGACCGAGGCGTTCGCGCAGTCGCAGTCGCTGCCGTCGACGCTGCCCTACGCGGTGCCGGCGCGCGGTTACGACACCAGCTACGCCACCGCGACGCTGGGCACGCAGACGAAGCTGTTCGGCCTCGACGCCAACGTCGGCGCGAGCCTGACGGTCGGCCAGAAGGGCGGCAGCCACACGACCGCGTTCGCGACGATCGGCGCCGGCTTCTGAGGCCTGCGCAGGGCGACGGCGCCACGCCGGCGTCGTTGCCAATGCGCGCGGCGGCGGCATAGACTGCCCACCTCGCGCGGGTGTAGTTCAATGGTAGAACTGCAGCTTCCCAAGCTGCTAGCGTGGGTTCGATTCCCATCACCCGCTCCAAGATCCAGTGGTATCCGGGCGGCGACACCAGCGGGCTGGTGTCGCCGTTTTCGTTGACGGTCCGGCACCTTTGCGGTGATTCGATGAAGCTCGCGATCCTCTCCCGCAACACCCGGCTCTATTCGACCCGCCGCCTAGTCGAGGCCGCACGCGTGCGCGGGCACACCGTGCGCGTGCTCGATCCGCTGCGCTGCTACATGCGCATCAGCAGCGAGGGCTTCTCGATGCGCTACAAGGGCAAGCCGGTCACCGGCTACGACGCGGTGATCCCGCGCTTCGCGGCCTCGGTCACGCGCTACGGCAACGCGGTGCTGCGCCAGTTCGAACTGCTGGGCACGTTCGCGCCCAATCCGTCGGCCGCGTTCGCACGCGCCCGCGACAAGCTGCTGTGCCAGCAGCTGCTCGCCGCCGACGGTCTCGGCCTGCCGGTCACGGTGTTCGGCGACAACCCCGACGACACCGACGACCTGTTGGCGATGCTCGGTCCGCCGCCGCACGTCATCAAGCTCAATGAAGGCACGCAGGGCGCCGGCGTGATGCTGACCGAGAAGCCCTCGGCTTCTCGCGGTGTGGTGGAGGCGCTGCGCGGCCTGTACGCGAGCTTCGTCATGCAGGAGTTCATCGCCGAGGCGCAGGGCGCGGACCTGCGCTGTTTCGTCGTCGGCGACCGGGTCATCGGCGCGATGCAGCGCCAGGCGCCACCCGGCGACTTCCGCTCGAACCTGCACCGCGGCGGCACCGCCAGCCAGGTGGAAACGACCGCCGAGGAACGCGCGGCCGCGGTGCGCGCGGCGCAGGTGATCGGCCTGGGCATCGCCGGGGTCGACCTGATCCGCTCGGCGCGCGGTCCGTTGGTGCTGGAGGTCAATGCTTCGCCGGGCCTGGAAGGAATCGAAGCGGCGACCGGCGACGACATCGCCGGCGGCATCATCGAGCACCTCGCTGCCCACGTCCGCGACAGGCCGCAGCCCCGGCGGCAACGTCGGCCCGCTTCGAACGGAACTTGAACGTTTTTTTTCCGGATTTCGACGGCGGCATCGCTAATCTGCACGTCCGGAATACGTCTGCGCTCTCTCCGTCCCGGGCAACCGGGGCCGCAGCGGATGACGGCAATCGGGGCAACACTCCTTCGGCCCGGGCGGTTTTCCGCCCGGGTCTTTTTGTATGCGCGGCAGTGACGGTCGTCGTGACACGCTTCGCAGCTATGCGATCATCCACCGACATCAATTCGCAGGGGAGGAAATACACCATGACAAGGAAACATGTGGCGGGCCTCTTCGCGGGACTGGTGCTGATGGCATTGGCTTCCGGCACGAATGCCCAGCTGCAATCCAGCAAACTCGGACTGCAATCGGTGTCCTTCGAAGACCAGCGTCGGGAGATTCTCGCCAAGCTCGACGACGGCGAGAGTTACGTCGAGCTTGCGGCGGCCGACCGCCAGCAGGTCGTGGCGGCCTTGACCCGGATGCAGCGCGTGTACGAAAGCTCGGCGGGCTCCCGTCCGAACGAGATCCAACGCGTCGCCCTGTTCAACGACGGCGAGGTGGTCAACTCGCTCCTCGGCCAGGCGCGTGCCGACAGCCGGCTCGTGTGCGAACGCGTGCACAGCACGGGGTCGCGGCGCATCCAGCGCTCGTGCCAGACCGTGGCGCAACGCGAGCGCAGTCGCCGCGAGGCGGAAGACTACCTTCGCGTCCGGCTGCCGGACGTCGATCCCAAAGAACCCTAATCAGAGATTCCAATGCACATCCTCGTCATCGAAGACAACCAGGACATCGCCGCCAATCTCGGGGATTACCTCGAAGACCGCGGGCACACCGTCGACTTCGCCGCCGACGGCGTGACCGGCCTGCACCTGGCCGTGGTCCACGACTTCGACGCGATCGTGCTCGATCTCAACCTGCCGGGCATGGACGGCCTCGAGGTCTGCCGCAAGCTGCGCAACGACGCGCGCAAGCAGACGCCGGTGCTGATGCTGACCGCGCGCGACAGCCTCGACAACAAGCTCGCCGGGTTCGATTCGGGCGCCGACGACTATCTGGTCAAGCCGTTCGCGCTGCAGGAAGTGGAAGTGCGCCTCAATGCGCTGTCGCGCCGCGGCAAGGGCACGCATACGCGCGTGCTCGACGTCGGTGACGTCGAGTACAACCTCGACACGCTGGAAGTGCGCCGCGGCGGCAAGCTGCTGCAGCTCAATCCGACCGCGCTGAAGATCCTGCAGTCGCTGATGGAAGCCTCGCCGGCGGTGGTCACGCGGCAGGAGCTGGAAACCCGCGTCTGGGGCGAGGAACTGCCGGATTCGGATTCGCTGCGCGTGCACATCCACGGCCTGCGTGCGGTGATCGACAAGCCGTTCGACACGCCGTACATCCAGACCCGTCACGGCATCGGCTACCGCATCGCGGTTCCCGATGCGGCCACCTGAGGCCAGCCAGGGCCGTCCGGCCCGGACGCGCGGGCGCCGCTATCGCCGGCGCCTGCGCAGCCGCATCATCCTGTCGTTCGTGCTGCTCGGCCTCGGGCTCACGACGCTGTTCGCGTTCCTGACTCAGGAAGCGCGCGACCGCGTCGAGAACACGCTGGTCGAAGACCTGATGAACCGCAACATCGACGAGTACGCGCGGCGTTACTACGTCGATCCGGCGGTCAACCCCGCGGTGCCGCTGGAGCAGATCCGTGCACGCGTGATCAAGCGCGACCGCTTCGAGGAGCTGCGCCGCGACCAGCCGGACTGGTACGAACTCGGCGACGGCATCCACAACCTCAGTGGTGTGGACGAGGACGGCACCCCCTTCATGTACAAGCTCGCGGTGCGCAAGACGCCCGACGAGTGGTTCTTCCTCGCCTACGACATGAGCGAGACGATGCGCGGCTCGACACAGTTCCAGCGCGCGATCTTTGGCTCGGTCGTGCTGGTCTCGCTGCTGTCGCTGCTGATCGGCTGGTGGTCGGCGGCGCGGGTCATGAGCCCGGTGTCGGCGCTGGCGAACCGGCTGCGCAGTGCCGGTGACACGTCGACGCCCGAGGCGCTGGCGCCACACTTTCCCGACGACGAGGTCGGCCAGCTGGCGAGCGCGCTCGACGACTACGCGTTCCGCCTGACCGAGGTGGTGCAGCGCGACCGCGAGTTCAACGCAGACGTCAGCCACGAACTGCGCACGCCGCTCGCGGTGATCAAGGGCGCGGTCGAACTGCTGCTGTCCCGGCCGGAACTCGACGACAAGACCCGCGCACGCCTGCAGCGCATCCAGCGCGCCGAGCAGCAGTGCACGGACCTGATCAGCGCGCTGCTGCTGCTCTCGCGCAACGAGCGCGGCCACGGAGCGACCGATGTCGGCCGCGTGGTCGAGCAGCTGTTCGATGCGCATCGCGGACAGCTGGCCGGCAAGCCGCTGACGCTGCGGCTGGACACGGGCGCGCAGCCGCTGGTTGTCGATGCACCGGAATCCGCGGTGACGGTCGCGCTCGGCAACCTCGTCGGCAACGCGATCAAGTACACGCTGGAAGGCGAGGTGGTCGTGCGCCTGGGCGATCACACCGTCGAGGTCGCCGATTCGGGCCCCGGCCTCAGCGCCGAGGATGCGGCGCGGCTGTTCGAACGCGGCTACCGCGGCACCCATGCCGAACATTCGCAGGGCGGCGGTATCGGTCTGTCGATCGTGCGCCGCCTGTGCGCGCTCTACGGCTGGCAGGTGCGCGTGGTGCCGGGCGCGGTGCGCGGCGTCGTCGCGACGCTGTCGTTCCGGCCCGAGCGGCCGTCGATGCCGGCGGACTGATGCGGGTATCGCGTCAGGCGGCGATGCATCCGCCGCCGGTTTCCGTCCGCGTCGAACCGGTCATTAGGGCGCGCGTTACAGGCTCACCCACCAGCAGCCGAGGTGCCGGCGCAGCCCGAACACCGTCTGCACCGTGCCGCCGCCGGCGCCGGCCTGGTCGACACGCAGCGAGGTCGGCGGCCGTTCGGGCGCGGCGGTGGGGATGTCGCGCGCGCTGACCCAGCCTGAAAAGCTGTCGCGTTCCTGGGCGACGACCGTCTGTGCCGGCCGCTGGGCGGTGATGTCGAACAGCGGCCGCTGCGCGATCGCATCCAGCCGCTCGAGGATCTGGTAGCCGCCGCTGTGGCTCAGGCCCTGCCAGTGGTAGAGGCCGGCCAGTCGATTGGTGTCGCGCTGGTGGATCGCGAACCCCAGTTCCTCGATCAATCCGCGCAGCTGGCGCTGGCAGCCGATCCGCGGCAGGGACGTCTGCGTGCCATCGGGTCGCGGCGCGCTCGCCGTTGCGCCCAACGCCACGCAGGCCCGGTCGGTGTAGATCGTGCCGCCGTCGGGCGCGGTGCAGCGTCGCACCTGCGCCGCGGCATCGGCCGGCACGCACCCGGCCGCGATCGCCGAGGCGGTCAACAGCAGGATGGAAGGGAGGCGGCGGGACATCGGCGCAGCCTAGCGGCTGACCGGTGACGGCGACAGTGGCGGCAGCTCAGGACAGGCGCGCGAGGACGGTCTGCGTCGGCCTGGCGAGGTTGAGCGTGTAGAAGTGCAGCGCCGGTGCGCCGCCGGCGATCAGGCGTTCGCACAGCCGCGCCACGATGTCGGCACCCAGTTCGCGGATCGCATCCGCATCGTCGCCGTGCGCGGTCATGTGCCGTTGCATCCAGCGCGGGATCTCGGCGCCGCAGGCTTCGGAGAAGCGTCGCAGCTGGCTGAAATTCGAGATCGGCATGATGCCGGGAATGATCGGGATCTCGACACCCGCGCGGCGCACGCTGTCGACGAAATGGAAGTAGGCGTCGGCGTTGTAGAAGTACTGGGTGATCGCCGCGTCCGCGCCGGCATCGACCTTGGCCTTGAAGTGGCGCAGGTCCGCGCGCGCATCGTCGGCCTGCGGGTGGATTTCCGGATAGCAGCCGACTTCGATGCGGAAGCGGTCGCCGAATTCGCTGCGGATGAAGGCGACGAGATCGGAGGCGTAACGCAGGTCGCCCGGCTGGCCCATGCCCGAGGGCAGGTCGCCGCGCAGCGCGACGATGCGGTTGCAGCCGATCGCGCGGTAGAGCTTGAGCAGCTCGCGGATCTCCTCGCGGCTGCCGCCCACGCACGACAGGTGCGGCGCGGCGTCCAGGCCGTGCTGCTGCTTGAGCCGGCGCACGGTCTCGGGCGTGTGGCTGAGCGTGGAGCCGCCGGCGCCGAAGGTGCACGACACGTATTCGGGCGCATGCACGGCGAGCTTCCTCGCGGTGCGGTCCAGCTGGCTGCGCTGATCGTCGGTCTTGGGCGGATAGAACTCGAAGCTAAGCGGGAGCATGCGCGGCCTGCGGCGACGGGATAGCGGCATCATATCGCTTTATCGCGATGAATTCGAAGACCTGTCGTCGTCCCGCGCATCGCAGGCCGGTGCTGCGGTTCGGCCCCTCGCGTTACCCTGATGCGCCACCGCACACGACCGCCCGATGTCCATCGTCCTCACGCCGTTCGCCCGTCCGCGTCTGTTTCCGCGCACGCCGCGCGGCAACACCATCCAGGACATCACGCCCGAGCAGTTCGAGGCGCACCTCAACAGCGAGACGCCGCACGCGGTGCTCGACGGCTACGCGCCGTTCTGCAAGCTGCACGTGCATCGCAACTGGACGTCGACGCGTTGCCTGACGGTGCCGGTCACCGAGGCCAACCGGCATCTGCTGCGCTCCGGCTACGAAGCGCGCAATGCATCCGAGTTGCCGGTACTGGTGCGCTGGTTCGAAGGCGTGGAAGCGCCGCGCGCGGCGTACCTCGTGGTGATCCTCTACAGCGCCGCGCAACTGGCGAAGGAAGGCTCGCCGATCGACGCGGACTGGGGCATCGTCGGGTGCATCTACACCGCCGAGCCGGAAGAGATCCCGATGGCCCCGATCACGATGCTGCGCAATGCGCTGGGCGTGGAGGAGGGCGGTTCCGGCGTCCCGCTCGACCGCGAGGCCTATCGGAAAAGCGTGGAATTCTGGGAGCGGAACGCGAACTGGCGACCCTGACGAGACGAATCCATCACCAAACGAAAACGGGCGCCTTTCGGCGCCCGTTCCGTGTCGCATCCGCCGAAGCGGATCGATCAGTAGCGGTAATGCTCCGGCTTGAACGGACCTTCCACCGGCACGCCGATGTAGTCGGCCTGTTCCTTGGTGAGCTGGGTCAGCTTCACGCCGATCTTCTCCAGGTGCAGGCGCGCAACTTCCTCGTCGAGCTGCTTGGGCAGCAGGTACACCTTGTTCTCGTACGTGTCCTTGTTCGCCCACAGGTCGATCTGCGCCAGCGTCTGGTTGGCGAACGAGTTCGACATCACGAAGCTCGGGTGGCCGGTGGCGCAGCCCAGGTTCACCAGGCGGCCGTCGGCCAGCAGGAAGATCGCGTTGCCGTTGCCGAACACGTACTTGTCGACCTGCGGCTTGATGTTGATCTTTTCGACACCCGACAGCGCGTTCAGCGCATCGACCTGGATCTCGTTGTCGAAGTGGCCGATGTTGCAGACGATCGCCTGGTCCTTCATGCCCTGCATGTGGTCGACGGTGATGATGTCCTTGTTGCCGGTCGTGGTGACGTAGATGTCGCCACGGCCGAGCGTGGCCTCGATCGTGTTGACCTCGAAGCCTTCCATCGCCGCCTGCAGCGCGCAGATCGGGTCGATCTCGGTGACGACGACGCGCGCGCCGTAGGCACGCAGCGAGGCGGCACAGCCCTTGCCGACGTCGCCGTAGCCGCAGACCACGGCGACCTTGCCGGCCAGCATCACGTCCATCGCGCGCTTCAGACCGTCGGCCAGCGACTCGCGGCACCCGTAGAGGTTGTCGAACTTCGACTTGGTGACCGAGTCGTTGACGTTGATCGCAGGCACTAGCAGCGTGCCGGCCTGGGCCAGCTGGTAGAGGCGGTGCACGCCGGTGGTGGTCTCTTCGGAGACGCCCTTCCACTGCGCGACGGTGCGGGTCCAGAAGTCCGGACGCTCGGCGCGCACGCGCTTGAGCAGCGCCTTGATGACCTGTTCCTCGTGGCTGCCGCCGGTGCTGTCGACCCAGCTGGTGTCGCCCTTCTCCAGCTCGTAGCCCTTGTGGATCAGCAGGGTCACGTCGCCGCCGTCGTCGACGACCAGCTCGGGACCGATCAGGCCGCCGTTGCCGTCGGGAAAGCTCAACGCTTCCAGCGTGCAGTCCCAGTATTCCTCGAGCGTCTCGCCCTTCCACGCGAACACCGGCGTGCCGGTCGCGGCGATCGCGGCGGCGGCGTGGTCCTGGGTCGAGAAGATGTTGCACGAGGCCCAGCGCACGTCGGCGCCGATGTCCTTGAGGGTTTCGATCAGCACCGCGGTCTGGATCGTCATGTGCAGCGAACCGGTCACGCGCACGCCCTTGAGCGGCAGGGTGGCGGCGTGCTTCTTGCGGATCGACATCAGGCCCGGCATCTCGTGCTCGGCGATGTCGAGTTCCTTGCGGCCCCAGTCGGCGAGCGAGATGTCGGCGATCTTGTAGTCGCCGTCCTGCGAAAAGACTCGTTCAGAGCCCGTCTTCAGCTGTGCGTTCATAGCATGCTCCGTAGTGGGAATGCGGCGCGCGCATTCGCGATTACGGGCGCCGTTTACAGGACACCACGCCGAGCCTGGCCGTGCTTGTCCACGGTCGCAGCGCCCCTCGGCGAGGCGGACGCCCATTCTATCGCAGCGCCGGATCGGTCCGTCCCCGCCGCGTGTTCACCCTGAACCCCGCTTCATCCGCGCATGCGACCCCTAGGGTCGACCCCAGTGCGCGCGTCGTCCGCGTGCGGCAGCATGCCGCCCTTGTCGCGACCGGCCGCAGGGCCATTGGTCGACGACGCATCCGCCGGCGCAGGACGCACCGGATTGGGGGCCGCGATGCGGCCCGTTTTTTCTTCCCGGACCCGCGATGCGGGCGCTGCATGACCCAGGCCGCGCCGCGATGCAAGTCCCGTCGGTCCCGTCCCGCACGCAGCTGCGGAGCCCGATACGGCGGTTATGCTCGACGACCCGTGCATGCCCGGATCGCCCGCCGATGTCCTCAATGATCGCCCGCCGCCGTCTCTCCGTCGTCGTCTCCGCCACGCTGCTCGCCGCGACGCTGTCGTGGGGCGCGCCCGTGCTCGCGCAGGGCGCGAGTGAGGCCGTCTCCACCGACAGTGGCTACCGGCTGCCGCCCGAGGCATTGCAGGCGATCGTCGATGCGCCGCGCCCGCCGCGGCTGCTGCTGAGCCCGCAGCGCGATCTCGTCGCGTTCCTGCAGACGCCTGCGCTACCGTCGATCGCCGAGGTCGCGCAGCCGGAGCTCAAGCTCGGCGGCATCCGGATCAATCCGAAGACGTATTCGGCCAGTCGCGCGTCCTATGTCACCGACGTGTGGCTCAAGCCGGTCGACGGCGGCGGCGAACAGCGCATCGCCGGCCTGCCGGAACCGCTGACGCTGGCCTCGCTGCTGTGGTCGCCCGACCAGCGCTACATCGCCTTCAGCCAGGTCGACGTGCGCGCCGGCGAAGTGCAGCTGTGGGTCGTCGACGTGGCCACGCGCCAGGCACGTCGCCTGCTCGCGCAGCCGCTCAACGCGGTGGTCGGCAACGGTTTCGAATGGATGCCCGACAGCGCCGGCCTGCTGGTGCGGCTGCGCCCGCAGGGGCAGGGCGCCGTGCCGCAGGACGACGGCATCCCGGCCGGCCCGAACGTGCAGGAAACCGGCGCCGGCGGCACGGTGCAGCAACTGCGCACCTATCAGGATCTGCTGCGCAGCGAACAGGACGCGCGCGTGTTCGCGCACTACATGACCAGCCAGCTCGCGCGCGTGGCGCTCGACGGCACGGTCTCGCCGATCGGTGCGCCCGGCCTGACCACGAGCGCGACCACGTCGCCGGACGGCCGCCACATCCTGCGCCAGCAGATCGACCGCCCGTTCTCGTATCTCGTGCCGTATTCGCGTTTCCCTCGGCGCATCGAGGTCGTCGGCCTGGATGGCACGGTGCAGCACACCGTCGCGAAACTGCCATTGGTCGAAGGCCTGCCGGTCGGCAACGACGCGGTGCCCACCGGCGTGCGTTCGGTGGCGTGGCGCAGCGATGCGCCGGCGACGCTGGCATGGGTCGAAGCGCAGGACGGCGGCGATCCGGCGCGCGAGGTCGCGGTGCGCGACATCGTCTACACACAGGCCGCGCCGTTCCGCGCCGCGCCCCAGGTGCTGGCCGAACTGTCGATGCGCTATGCCGGCACCCAATGGGGCAGCGGCGATCTCGCGCTGCTAACCGAGTACTGGTGGAAGACGCGGCGCATCCGCGAATGGCGCCTGCGACCCGACGGCGGCGAACCGGTGCTGGTGCGCGACGGCTCCTACGAGGACCGCTACGCCGATCCGGGCATGGCCGTTACGCTGCCCGACGCCACCGGCAACAACCGCCTGCTGATCGCGTCCGACGGCGACAGCATCTACCGGATCGGCGATGGCGCATCGGAGGAAGGCGACCGGCCGTTCCTCGATCGCCAGAACCTCGCCGACGGCAGCACCGCGCGCCTGTTCCATTCGCAGGCGCCGTACTACGAATCGCCGGCCGCGGTGCTCGATGCCGAGGCCACGCGCCTGCTGACCTCGCGCGAGACCCAGACCGAACCGGCGAACTACGTCGTGCGCCGGCTCGATGCGCCCGATGCCGCGCCGCTGCCGCTGACCACGTTCGAACACCCCACGCCGCAGCTGCGCGACGTGCAGAAGGAACTGGTGCGCTTCAAGCGCAAGGACGGCGTGGATCTCACCGGCACGCTGTACCTGCCCGCCGGTTACGACGCGAAGCGCGACGGCCCGCTGCCGATGCTGATGTGGGCGTATCCGGGCGAGTTCAAATCCGCCGATGCCGCGAGCCAAGTCACCGATTCGCCGTACCGTTTCAACGCGGTCGGCTACTGGGGCCCGCAGGCGTTCCTGGCGATGGGCTATGCGGTGTTCGCCGACGTGTCGATGCCGATCATCGGCGAGGGCGACGCCGAGCCCAACGACACCTACATCCAGCAGTTGGTCGCCAGCGCGGAAGCCGCGATCGACGAGGCGGTGCGCCGCGGCGTCGCCGACCGTCGCCGGGTCGCGATCGGCGGCCATTCCTACGGCGCGTTCATGACCGGCAACCTGCTCGCGCATTCGCGCCTGTTCGCCGCCGGCATCGCCCGCAGCGGCGCTTACAACCGCACGCTCACCCCGTTCGGCTTCCAGGCCGAGGAGCGCAACTACTGGCAGGCGCCGGAGACCTACCTCCAGATGTCGCCGTTCAATTACGCCGGCGACATCAAGGATCCGATCCTGCTGATCCACGGCGAGGAGGACAACAACTCCGGCACGTTCCCGATGCAGAGCGAGCGCATGTTCGCCGCGATCAAGGGCCTGGGCGGCAATGCGCGGCTGGTGATGCTGCCGAAGGAATCGCACGGATACCGCGCGCGCGAATCGATCCTGCACATGCTCTACGAGACCAATGCGTGGCTCGACACGCACGTGAAGAACCGGCCTGCGGACGCCGCCGCGCGCTGAGTGGTGCCAGCGCCCTGTTTTCCGGTGTCCAGTCATTGGACACCGGTATTGGTCAGCGCACGGGACTTTGCAGCTGATGACCCAAGGAGTCGCCGTCATTCCCGCGCAGGCGGGAATCCAGGGACTTTTCCCCCAGCTGCTTGGAACACTTGAGACGTCTCGAGCGATACGTCCATGGATTCCCGCCTGCGCGGGAATGACGAGCTTCTGTTGCAGCGGCTGACCGTTTGATCATCTGGTCGCAGGCTGCTCGAAAACTCCAGTGGCATGCTGGAGCAACTCCGGTTTCGATCGCGGCGATGGGTTTCGCTGCGCTCTACCCATCTTACCGACCAGCATGATGTGAGCACCTCTCCCTTCGGGAGAGGTCGACGCGCAAAGCGCGTCGGGTGAGGGTTGGGCTCTACATGGAGGCCGCCAATAGCACCCTCATCCGCCCTCCGGGCACCTTCCACCCCGGCGGACACGTCGCCCCGAAGAGGGAAGGGAAAACACAGGTTCCGTGACCTCGACTTCGGCTCGAACTGACACACGACACATATCAGCGCGAGCAGGAGCCCAGATCAGGCCCAGTCCGGCAACGGCAGATCCGCCACCGCGCGACGCATGCTGTCGTTCCAGTGGCCGCGGATCGAATGCAGGTAGGCGTCGCCGTCCTCGAAGCGCTGCTGGATCTCGACCTTCAGGCTGTCGCGGCGGTAGACCAGCAGGTCGATCGGCGGGCCCACCGAGAGGTTGGAGCGGATCGTCGAGTCGAACGACACCAGCGCGCACTTGGTCGCGGTGACCAGGTCGGTGTGGCGGTTGATCACGCGGTCGAGGATCGGCTTGCCGAACTTGATCTCGCCGGTCTGGAAGAACGGCGTCTCGCCGGAACTCTCGATGAAGTTGCCTTCGGAGTAGACGAGGAACAGGCGCGGCGCCTCGCCACGGATCTGGCCGCCGACGATGAAGGAGCCACTCGGATCGATGCCGCCGTCGCGCAGGTAGGCCTCGTCGCGGCCGCGGATCTCGCGCATCGCGTCGCCGACCACCTGCGCCACCTGGAACATCGACTGCGCATTGAGGATGCCGACGCGCTCGGGTTCGTGGCGCGCGCGGTGTTCGATGAGGTTGAGCACGTTTTGCGTCAGCGACAGGTTGCCCGACGACAGCGTCACCACGATGCGTTCGCCGTCCTGGGCGAAGACCCGCATCTTGCCGGCCCGGCGGATGTGGTCCACGCCGGCATTGGTGCGCGAGTCGGAGGCCAGTACGAGGCCCTCGTCGAGGTTCAGTCCGATGCAGTAGGTCATGTCGTATCGCGGTACAGCGCAACGCACATTGTGCCCCGCGACGACGGGCAGGGACAGCTCAGGACGTGCGCTGCCATTGCGACTGGCGCAGGACCGGCGGTGCGACGGGCGCCGCGCCGATGGTCATGAACTGCCGGTGGATCTCGCTGCCGAGCTTCGACAGGCGGGCCATCGTGTCCTGCAGCCAGGGCTCCAGGCCACCGGCGATGATCTCGTCGATGTGCGCATAGCGGGTCTGCGCGGCCAGTGCGCCGGCCTGCCGCGCCACTTCCAGCGATTCGCCGCCCGACAGTGCCTGCAGGATCTGGTGGATCGCACCGACGCAGGTCTGCAGCGAACGCGGGTTGTCGCCGTTGAGCAGCATCAGCGCCGAGACGCCGGCCGGGCTGACCGATTCGCGGTACAGGCGGCGGTAGGTCTCGAACGCCGACAGCGCCTGCAGCAGCGCGCTCCACTGGAAGTACTGGGTGGCGTCGCGCGCTTCTCCGGTTTCGGGCAGTTCCTCGTCGCTGGCGATCATGTCGAGCAGCCGGATCGACCAGTCCGCGCGTTCGATGAAGGCGCCCATCTGCAGGAACTGATAGCCCTCGCCGCGCCCGAGCGTGCCGATGGTGATGCCGCGGAATGCGGCCGAGCGGGTCTTGACCCATTCCAGCGCGCTGCTCAGCCCGTCCTGGCGCAGGCGCGCGGCGTCGAAGCGGCGGATCTCCAGCCACGAACTGTTGAGGTCTTCGTACATCTCCGCGGTGATCGCGACGCGCTGCGCGCGCGCGTTCTCGCGCGCCGCGCGCAGGCAGCTGTAGATCGAGCCGGGATTGTCGGGCGACAGCAGCAGGTGCCGCACGACGCTTTCGGCATCGATGCGGCCGTGGGTCTGCTGGAATTCCTGCGCCGAGCCCAGCGAATCGAGCGCGCGCCGCCACGGCGCGGCCTGCGACTTGCCGCGGTCGAGGCGCTCGGGCAGCAGCGCGATGCGCTGCGCCATGTCGAGCAGGCGCGCGGTGTTCTCGGCGCGCTCCATGTTGCGGGCCACCCAGTAGAGATCGTTCGCGGTACGGCACAACATCCGGTCAGCTCTCCATCACCCAGGTGTCCTTGGTCCCGCCGCCCTGCGACGAGTTCACCACCAGCGAGCCTTCGCGCAGCGCCACGCGCGTCAGGCCGCCCGGCACCACGTGGATGCGGCGGCCGCTGAGGATGTAGGGCCGCAGATCGATGTGGCGCGGCGCGAGACCGCTTTCGACGTAGGTCGGGCAGGTCGACAGCGACAGCGTCGGCTGGGCGATGTAATTGCCCGGATCGGCGAGGATGCGCGCGCGGAAGTCCTCGATCTCGGCCTTCGTCGACGCCGGTCCGACCAGCATGCCGTAGCCGCCGGCGCCGTGGACCTCCTTGACCACCAGCTCGGGCAGGTGCTCGAGCGTGTACTTGAGGTCGTCCGGGTTGCGCAGCTGCCAGGTCGGCACGTTGTGCAGGATCGGTTCTTCGCTGAGGTAGTAGCGGATCATTTCCGGCACGTACGGATACACCGACTTGTCGTCGCCGACGCCGGTGCCCGGCGCGTTCGCCAGCGTCACGTTGCCGGCGCGGTAGGCGCCGAACAGGCCCGGCACGCCGAGCATCGATTCGGGGCGGAACACGGTGGGATCGAGATAGTCGTCGTTGATGCGGCGGTAGATCACGTGCACGCGCTGCGCGCCGCGCGTGGTCTGCGCGTAGACCATGTCGCCCTGTACGAACAGGTCCGCGCCCTCGACCAGTTCCACGCCCATCTGCTGGGCGAGGAACGCATGTTCGAAATAGGCGGAGTTCGCCGCGCCCGGGGTCAGCACCGCGACGACCGGATTGTCGACATTGGCCGGCGCGCACTGGCGCAGCACTTCGAACAGCGCATCGGGATAGCGCTCGACCGGCGCGATCTGCTGGCGCGCGAACAGCTCGGGCGTCAGCCGCGCCATCATCCGGCGGTTCTCGAGCATGTAGGAGACGCCCGAGGCCACGCGCAGGTTGTCCTCGAGCACGTAGTACTCGCCGTCGCCGGCGCGGACCAGGTCGATGCCCGAGACGTGCGAATAGGTGTTGCAGGCGACCTTGAGGCCCTGCATCTCCTTGCGGTATTCGCTGTTGTCGAGCACCAGCTCGGTCGGAATGCGGCGATCGCGCAGGATGCGCTGCTCGCCGTAGATGTCGCCGAGGAACAGGTTCAGCGCATGCACGCGCTGGCGCAGGCCGGCTTCGAGCATCTTCCATTCGTGCGCCGGCAGGATGCGCGGCACGATGTCGAACGGGATCAGGCGTTCGTTGCCCGATTCCTCGCCGTAGACCGAGAACGTGATGCCGACGCGGTGGAAGGAGATCTCCGCTTCGCGGCGCTTGTGCGCGACCTGCTCGTCGGGGGTGGCCTGCAGCCAGTCGTCGAAACCGCGATAGTGCGGGCGGACATGCCCGTCGGCATCGTGCATTTCGTCGTAGCTGGGCGACATCGGGTGACAGGCTCCGTGGGCGGTGCGCGGGCGGATCTGTGCTGCGCTGCACAGATAGCATGCGAACTCCGCGATGCACAACGGGTGATGGCTGTTCCGGCGGGCCCACGAAAAACGGGCCGCTCGCGCGGCCCGTTTTCCGGAGTGTCGCAGTCGCGGCGTCCGCCGCGATCGATCCCTTACTTCAGCTTCGCGTCCGCGCGCAGTGCGTCGGCGCGATCGGTCTTCTCCCACGAGAACGACGTCGCGCTGTGCGACTTGCCGGCACCGTCGGTGTAGCTGAAATCCTTCGGCTTGCGGCCGAAGTGGCCGTAGGCGGCCGTCTGCTGGTACATCGGGTGGATCAGGTCGAGCATCTGGATGATGCCGTACGGGCGCAGGTCGAAATGCTTGCGGATCAGCTTCTCGATCTTCTCGTCCGGGATCTTGCCGGTGCCGAAGGTCGTCACCGAGATCGAGGTCGGCTCGGCGACGCCGATCGCGTACGACACCTGCACTTCGCAGCGGTCGGCCAGGCCGGCGGCGACGACGTTCTTGGCGACGTAGCGCGCGGCGTACGCGGCCGAGCGGTCGACCTTCGACGGATCCTTGCCCGAGAACGCGCCGCCACCATGGCGCGCCCAGCCGCCGTAGGTGTCGACGATGATCTTGCGGCCGGTCAGGCCGCAGTCGCCCACGGGTCCGCCGATGATGAACTTGCCGGTCGGGTTGATGTGGAACTTGGTGCCCTTGTGCAGCCACTTCGCCGGCAGCACCGGCTTGATGATCTCCTCGCGGACGGCCTCGATCAGATCCTTCTGCTTGACGCCCGGATCGTGCTGGGTCGACAGCACCACCGCGTCGATCGCGGTCGCCTGGCCGTTCTCGTAGCGCAGGGTGACCTGCGACTTCGCATCGGGGCGCAGCCACGCGAGATTCGAGTTCTTCTTCTTGCGGATCTGCGCCTGGCGCTCGACGAGGCGGTGCGACAGGTGGATCGCGGCCGGCATGTAGCTGTCGGTCTCGTTGGTCGCGTAGCCGAACATCAGGCCCTGGTCGCCGGCGCCCTGCTGCTCGGGATTCTTGCGGTCCACGCCCTGGTTGATGTCGGGCGACTGCTTGCCGATCAGGTTCAGCACGCCGCAGGTCTCGCCGTCGAAGCCGACGTCGGAGCTGTTGTAGCCGATGTCCAGGATCACCTTGCGGGTCAGCGCTTCGAGATCGATCCACGCGCTGGTGGTCACTTCGCCGGCGACGATCGCCACGCCGGTCTTGACCAGCGTCTCGCAGGCCACGCGGGCGCGCTTGTCCTGGGCGAGGATCGCGTCGAGGACGGCGTCGGAAATCTGGTCGGCGATCTTGTCCGGGTGGCCTTCGGAGACCGACTCGGAGGTGAAGAGATAGCTGGACATCAGGCCTATATCCCTATATTCGGATGAAAAGATGGGCCGAAATGATACAGCGCCGGCCACGGAATTGCATTGTGCCCTGCAGGGGATTGCGGCGCGGTTAAGCGCCGTGCCGCGCCGCCGGGCGCTGTCACCGCGCTGAAAGCCGACTGCAACATCGGCGACGCCGCGCGGGCACAGGCTGTGCGCATCCGCCGACTGCGCTGGACCCCATGCTCCGGATCGAGGATCGCCTCCGGCAACGCTGGCCCGACTGGTTCCGGGGCCGCCGCGCCCGCATCGTCCGCCCGCTGCTGCGTGGCATCGGCCACTGGTCGCGCTTCGACGACATCGACGCCTTCCTCGCCGCGAATGCGCAGCTGTCCGGTTTCGATTTCCTCGCCGCGTGCAGCGCGCATCTCGGCCTGCGCTACGACGTGGCCGATGCCGACGTCGCCCGGATTCCCGCGCGCGGTCGCCTGCTGGTGGTCGCCAACCATCCCTCCGGCGCACTCGACGCGCTGGCGCTGCTGGCGTGCATCGGGCGTGTGCGGCGCGACGTCCGCATCGTCGCCAACGACCTGCTGTCGGCGGTCGCGCCGCTGGCGCCGCTGATGCTGGCGGTGCGGATCCTCGGCGGCCGGCCGTCGGCCGAGAGCATCGCCGCGGTCGAAGCGGCCTTGCGCGAGGAGGCCTGCGTGGTGATCTTTCCGGCCGGCGAAGTCTCGCGGCTGGGGCCGCGCGGCGTGCGCGATTCGCGCTGGCGCCGCGGCGTGCTGCGCTTCGTCCGCAACACCGGAGCGCCGGTGCTGCCGGTGCGCATCGAGGCGCGCAATTCGCCGCTGTTCTACGGCGTCTCGGCGCTGTACCGGCCGGCGGCGACGGCACTGCTCGCGCGCGAGATGTACGCACGCCGTGCACGTCCGCTGCGCCTGCGCATCGGCACGCCGCTGGCGCTGCCGCTGCCGGTCGATGGCGACGACGAGACGCTGCTGCGGTCCCTGCGGCGGCAGCTCTACGCGATCGGCACCCGCCGCGAGGCCTGCGGCACCGGCCAGGCGCCGCTGGCGCGGCCCGAACCGGCCGTGCGCCTGCGCGCCGCGATCGCCGCGACCGAGGTCCTGTGCGATCTGGGCGCCGCGCGCCAGGTGCGCCTGCTGCACGGCGACCTGCGCAATCCGCTGCTGCGCGAGATCGGCCGGTTGCGCGAACTGACGTTCCGGCGGGTCGGCGAGGGCACCGGCCGGGCACGCGACCTCGATGCCTACGACGCGTACTACGCGCACATCGTGCTGTGGGACGACGCGGCCGCCCGCGTGGTCGGCGCCTACCGGGTGGCGTGCGGCGCCGGGATCCTCGCGCAGCGTGGACTGGACGGCCTGTATTCCGCGTCGCTGTTCCGCTATGCCCACGACGCCCTGCCGCGGCTGGCCGACGGCATGGAGCTGGGCCGCAGCTTCGTCGTGCCCGAGTGCTGGGGCGGGCGTGGCCTCGACGCGCTGTGGCAGGGCATCGGCGCCTACCTGCGGCGGCATCCGCGGGTGCGCTGGCTGTACGGCCCGGCTTCGATCAGCGCCGCGGCGCCGCGCGCGGCGCGCGAACTGCTGGTCGCCTATTTCCAGCGTTACCACGGCGACACCACGCTGGCGACGGCGCGGCGGCCGTTCGTGCACGCAGGCGGGCCGCCATGCTTCGGCGCGTGCGATGCCGGTGCCGCGCTCGCACGGATCAGGAACGAGCTCGCGACGCTGGGCACCGCGGTGCCCACGCTGTATCGCCAGTACGTCGAACTGTGCGAGCCGGGCGGCGCGCGCTTCCTCGCGTTCGGCGTGGATCCGGAGTTCGGCAACTCCGTCGACGGCCTCGTCGAGCTGGACCTGCACCGCCTGCGCCCGCACAAGCGCAGGCGTTACCTCGGCCCCGTGGAGACCGGCACATGAGCGCACCGACCCGACTGCCAGCGCCGCGGCCGCATCACCGCGCGGTGTTCGTCTCCGATGTCCATCTCGGCGCCAAGCACTGCCATGCTGCCGAGCTGGCCACTTTTCTCGACGGCCTGCGCTGCGACCGGCTGTACCTGGTCGGCGACATCGTCGACCTGTGGTGGATGGCGCAGCGCCGTGCGCGCTGGGGTGCGCCGCAGATCCGCGTGGTCGAGGCGCTGCATGCATTGCGACGCGCCGGCACGACGATCGTCTACGTGCCCGGCAACCACGACCGCGCACTGCGCCGCGTCTGCGGTCTCGCACTGCCGGCGATGCAGGTGCGCCGGCGCACCGTGCACGAGACCGCCGACGGACGCCGCCTGCTGGTCACCCACGGCGACGACTACGACGCGATCACCCATTTCGGCGGTCTGCAGGAACGTTTCGGCGACTGGCTCTACTACCGCATCCTCACCGGCAACCAGTGGTTCAACCGCGCGCGACGACACCTGGGCATGCGCTACTGGTCGCTGTCGGAATTCCTCAAGCAGCGCAGCGGCGCCGCCGAACGCTACATCGAGCGCTTCGTGCAGGCCGGTCTCGACGACGCGCGCCGGCGCGGCCTCGACGGCATCGTCTGCGGCCACATCCATCGTGCCGGGCTGGTCGAACGCGACGGCCTGGTCTACGCCAACGACGGCGACTGGGTCGAGAGCCTGACCGCGCTGGCCGAAGCGCAGGACGGCAGCCTGCGCCTGCTGTCGCACCAGGGCGAGGTGCTCGCGGCGTTGCCGGCGCGCGTCGCGCGTGCACCGGTCGCACCCGTGCCGCGCGCGGCCTGAGCCGCGGCTGCGCGATCGCCGGCTGCTAGCATCGGCGCATGGATTCATTGACTCAGATCGTCCTCGGCGCGTCGGTCGCCGCCGCCGTCGTGCCCGCCGGCCATCGCCGCGCCGCGCTCGCGGCCGGTGCCCTGCTCGGCACATTGCCCGATCTCGACGGCATTCCGATCGCGCTGATGACCGACGATCCGGTGCTGCGCATGACCCTGCATCGCGGCCTGACCCACTCGGTGCTCGTGCTGCCGCTGGTCGCGGCCGCGATCTGGTGGCTGTTCCGGTGTTTCGGCAAGGGCCGCGTCGCCGCGTCCCCCACGCGCTGGTTCTGGGCGATCACGCTGGCGCTGGTCACGCATCCGCTGCTCGATGCGTTCACCGTCTACGGCACCCAGCTGCTGTGGCCGTTCCGGCCGCCGCCGGTGATGTGGTCGAGCGTCTTCATCATCGATCCGCTGTACACGGTGTGGCTGCTGATCGGCGTGCTGGTCGCCGCGTTCGCCGGGCCCCGCGTGCTGGGCCGGCGTGCGCTGGCATTCGGACTGGCGCTGAGTACCGCCTACCTCGGTTGGTCGCTGGTCGCGAAATCGATGGTCGAACGCGAGGCCGGGCGCGCGCTGGCGGCGATGGGACTCGGCGATGCGCCCAGGTTCTCGGTGCCGATGCCGGTCAATACAGTGCTGTGGCGCGTGGTCGCGATGACCGACGAAGGTTATGTCGAAGGCTTCCGTTCGCTCGCGGTCGATCGCGGGCCGATGCGCTTCACCGCGTATCCGTCCGATGTCGCCGCGTTGCGCGAGAACGCAGGGGTGCCCGCGGTGCAGCGGCTGGCCTGGTTCAACCACGGCTTCATCGGCGCAGCGGTCGTCGACGGCACGCTGCAGCTCAGCGACCTGCGCATGGGCAACGAGCCGGACTATTTCTTCCGCTTCGACGTGGCGCAGCGCGCCGGCGACGGCTGGCGGTCGGTTCCGCCGGTGCAGGCACCGATGGCGCGTGATCTCTCTGCGACCTGGAACGCGACCTGGGCGCGGATCTGGCACGAGCCGGCATCGCCGGGCATCGAAACGAGCGAGGCGGTCGGCGGCCACTGAGGCCTAGGGGCGGGCCGGACTCAGGCCGCCAGCGTCGGCCGTGCGTCGCCGATGATCAGCGCATCGAAATAGTCGCGCGTCAGCGCCAGCTGCGCTTCGGCGGTCTCGGCGCGGTTGACGACGCCGCGGAATGCCGCGTTCTCGGGCCGGTCCTTCGCGTACCAGCCCAGATGCTTGCGCGCGATACGCACGCCGGAGGCTTCGCCGTAGAACGCGTGCAGCGCTTCGAGATGCCCGAGCAGGATGTCGCGCACTTCCACGAGGGTCGGCGGCGGCAGATGCTCGCCGGTGGCGAGGAAATGCGCGATCTCGCGAAAGAGCCATGGCCGCCCCTGCGCGGCACGCCCGACCATCACCGCGTCGCAGCCGGTATGCCGCAGCACCGCCAGCGCCTTCTCCGGCGAATCGATGTCGCCGTTGGCGAGCACCGGGATCGACAGCGCAGCCTTGATCGCGGTGATCGTGTCGTATTCGGCGCTGCCGGTGTAGTGCTGGTCGCGCGTGCGGCCGTGCACGGCCAGCGCGGCGATGCCGGCGTCTTCGGCGATGTGCGCGATGGTCGGCGCGTTGCGGTGCTCGGCGCACCAGCCGGTGCGGATCTTCAGCGTCACCGGCACGTCGACCGCGCGCACCACCGCATCGAGGATGCGCGCGACCAGCGCCTCGTCCTGCATCAGCGCCGAACCGGCCCAGGCGTTGCAGACCTTCTTCGCCGGGCAGCCCATGTTGATGTCGATGATCTGCGCGCCGTGGTCGACGTTGTAGCGCGCGGCGTCGGCCAGCATCGCCGGCTCGGTGCCGGCGATCTGCACGCCGACCGGCGCCGGCTCGCCATCGTGGTCCATGCGCCGCAACGATTTTTCGGTGCGCCAGAAACGCGGATCGCTGATCGTCATCTCCGACATCGCCAGCCCCGCGCCCAGCCGCTTGCACAGCTGCCGGAACGGCTTGTCGGTGACCCCGGCCATCGGGGCCAGGACCACGTTCGGTTCGATGCGGTAGGGGCCGATCTGCATGCAGCGATTGTCGCCGATCAGGCGTCGGGCAGGGTCGGATACGGGCTGAGGTGGTAGATCGCGAAGCGCGCCTGACTGGACAGCAGGACCAGCAGCAGGCTGCCATCGGCGAGTCGCCGCAGCCGACCACCGGCCAAGCGCTCGAATGGAACGGGATCGCGTACAGATGTCGACAGGCTTTCGGGCAGGTCGTGTTCCATCAGTGCTTGCATGGAAGATCCGATCATGGCGAGCATCTGCGGCTCGCCGGGGACGGGAAGCAGCAGATGTTGAAGCGTGGCTTCGTCGCCGACACGCGCGAAGCCAAGCCTGCCGTCCGCATCGTGATTAATGGTTGCACTGAACGGCGCGCCGCGCCGGATGCCTCCTGCGTCCATGCGGACAACGTCGACCTGCCAGTAGCCGCGCACATCGCCCAGCGGGGCGGGCGCGCTCAGCATGCGTGCCCGGGCCTGCTCGATCAGCGCCTGTTCCTCAGGCGTTGCTCTGCGATTGGCGTCGACGCTGGCCACGATGTCGTCGAGACGGATCTGCTCAGCCGCGGATGGAGCGACTGCCGCAACGCTGCTGCCCGCGATGAGAATCGAGGCCGTGAGCACAGCGACGATGTGCCCGCGGCGCAGCATCATGGTGCCGCGACCGCGAGCCGCGGCATCGCCAGCGCCGCGCCGACGTGCTCGGTCGACAGCCCGGCGTAGCGGTTGGCGAATCGCACATGCTGGGCGAACGCATCGCCCGGCGCGGCGGCATAGGCCGCGGCGAGGGCGCCGTTGAAGGCGTCACCGGCGCCGGTCGTGTCGACCGGCTGCACCTTGTCGGCGGCCACGCGGTAGGACGGGGCGTCGTCGCCGCGCAGCAGGTCTTCGCGATGCGAGACGAACGCGCCGGCAGCGCCGAGGGTGATCACCACGGTGCCGCGCGGCAGCAGGGTGCGGCACAGGCGGTGCAGCTGTGCATCGGGCGTGCCGGCGATCGCGTCGCTGTCGATGCGATGGCTGGTATGGCGCTCGAGCAGCGCGGCGAACTCGGTCTCGTTCGGAGTCAGGATGTCGGCCGCGGCCAGCAGTTCGCGCATGCACTGCGCGTTCGCCGGCGCCGGGTTGAGCATCGTGGTGGTGCCGGCGGCGCGCGCCAGGCGCATCGCCTCGAGCACGCTGTCGAGCGGTGATTCGAGTTGCGACAGCAGCACGCGGGCGCCGGCGAGCGCGGCGGCCTGGCGGCCCAGCCAGGCGACGCTGAGATCGGCATTGGCACCGGCGCCGATGACGATGGTGTTGTGCCCGGCCTCGTCGACGTAGATGCCGGCGGTGCCGGTGGGCTGGGCGCTGTCGTGGACGCGCAGGTCGATGCCGTCGGCCTGCGCGAGCGCACGCGCCTGGCGACCGCCGTCGTCGTCGCCCAGCGCACACAGGAAGCCCGTTTCGGCGCCCGCACGTGCGGCCGCGACGGCCTGGTTGAAGCCCTTGCCACCCGGCCCGGTGTGGTAGCGGCCGCTCAGCGTTTCGCCCAAGCGCGGCAGCGTGGCGCAGTTCCAGACATGGTCGACATTGAACGACCCGACGACGACGACATGGCTCACGCGCACATTCCCCCGTTCCGCATCCGCTCGCGCGCTGTCCGACATACTGGAATCACGCGCCGACGTAGGTCAGCACGCCGGCGATGGTGGCCGTCATCAGCGTGGCGATCGTGCCGCCCAGCACCGCGCGCAGGCCGAAGCGGGCGAGGTCCTGGCGACGGTCGGGCGCGAGCCCGCCGATGCCGCCGATCTGGATCGCGATCGAGCTGAAGTTGGCGAAGCCGCACAGCGCATAGGTCGCGATCAGGCGGCCCTGCTCGCTGAGCACCACGCCGTCGACGCGGCCGTTGACGATGTCGGCCAGCTGCAGGTACGCGACGAATTCGTTGATGACGATCTTCTGGCCGATCAGCGAACCGACCACCGACGCGTCCTGCCACGGCACGCCGATCAGCCATGCGATCGGGGCCAGCACGAAGCCGAAGATCGTCGCCAGGTTCGTCGGCTGGCCGATCGCCGCGGCCAGGCCGGTGACCTCGCCGATCCATTCCAGCGGATAGTTGACCATCGCGATCAGCGCGATGAAGGCCAGCAGCATCGCGCCGATGTTCAGCGCCAGGCGCAGGCCGTCGCCGGCACCTGCAGCCGCAGCGTCGATGATGTTGCTGGTGGTCTTCTCGACCTCCATCTTCACCGTGCCGCGGGTCAGCGGCTCGCCGGTCTCGGGGATCAGGATCTTGGCGATCACCAGCGTCGCCGGCGCGGCCATGATCGAGGCGGCCAGCAGGTGCTTGGCGTAGAACGCCTGTTCTTCCGGGTTGCCGCCACCGAGCATGCCGACGTACGCGGCCAGCACGCCGCCGGCGATGTGCGCCATGCCGCCGATCATCATCGTGATGAGTTCGGACTCGGTCATGCGCGAGATGTAGGGCCGCACGGTCAGCGGCGCCTCGGTCTGGCCGATGAAGACGGATGCGCAGACGCTGGTGGTCTCGGCGCCCGACACGCGCATCACCTTGGTGATGGCGGACGCCATGATCCGCACGATGAACTGCATGATGCCCAGGTGGTACATCACGCCCATCAGCGCGGCGAAGAAGATGATCGTCGGCAGCACCTGGAACGCGAAGATGAAGCCGTAGGTCTCGATGTTCATCAGGCCGCCGAAGATGAACTCCGAACCGGCGTTGACGAACGACAGGATCCGGACGAAGCCGTGGCCGAGCGCGTCGAACACCTCGCGGCCGCCCGGCACGCGCAGCACGACGGCGGCGAATGCGATCTGGAGCGCGACGCCGGTGGCGACCAGCTTCCAGTCGACCCTGCGCTTGTTGTTGGAGAACAGCCACGTGATCGCGAGCAGCACGGCCAGTCCGAACAGGCCGAAGCCGATCCGCGTCAAGTCATCCATCGTGGCCCCCGGGCCCTTCGCCAAGTCGCGCAGCCTAGTGCAGCGGGCCGGCCCGGGCAACCACAGCGCCCGTGAAAACGCCGTCGTTCAGGCGTCGCGCGCTTCCACGCGGTTGCGGCCGGCGCGCTTGGCCTGCTGCAGGCGGCGGTCGGCGACGCCGAGCAGGGCCGAGACGTCGCCGCCGTCGGGCGGAAACGCGGCCAGGCCGGCGCTGAAGCTCAACGGCAACGGGCGGCCGTCGCGGTCGACGACCAGCGATTCGGTGGCCATGTCGCGCCGCAGCCGGTCCAGCCGTTCCCACGCGCTGCCGGCAGGACAGCGCAGCAGCAGCACGAATTCCTGGCCGCCGATCCGCGACAGCGACTCGTCGTCCTCGAGCATCGTCTGCAGGCGCAGGGCGATGCCGCGGATCGCACGGTCGCCGGCGCGCGGCCCGGCCTCGGCATTGATCCGGCGGAAGCCGTCGAGGTCGAGCAGGCCCAGCGTCAGCGAGCGCCCTTCGCGGCGCGAGTCGGCGAGCTGCCGCGGCGCGTGCTGCAGCAGCCAGGCGCGGTTGGGCAGACCGGTCAGGCCGTCGCGCCCGGACAGATCCACCAGACGCTGCATGCGGTAGACCACCGCGCACGCGATCAGGGTCATCATCGCCAGCAGCAGCAGACGTTCGACCTGCCCTGCGACCGAGGCCACGCCGTAGCCCAGCGACGCGGGACGCGCCTCGCCGGTGCCGGCCATCAGCGCGACCGCCAGCGCGGCGTACTGCGCGATCGCCAGGCCGCCGACGTACAGGGTCAGGCGTCCGTCGTTGCGCAGCGCGGTCAGCGCGATTGCCAGCATGTAGAAGTTCCAGACCACCACGCTGTTGAGCGCGGCCGCCGGCTCGCGAGTCGCCAGCAGCACCAGCACCAGCGTGGTCATGCTGACGTCGTAGCTGCCGGTGGCGTAGGGCAGCCAGGCATGCCGGCGCTGGCGTCGGGCGAGTGCGAGCCAGACCTGGGCCATCAGATTGGTGAACACCGCCAGCGCGAGTCCCGCGACGACGGTGCGGGTGCCGTGACCGCCGCCTGCGGCGACGAGCGGCAGCAGCAGGATCAGCAACGAGAGTGCCGCGCGGACGCGCGCGACCATCAGTTCGCCACCGGCGCCGAGTTCGAGCATCACCTCGTCGGCGCGTCCGAACAGCGTGGCGACGACGCCCTGCCGGGTGCGATGGGGTGCGCGCATCGAGACGTTCCCTGTGGCGGCCGCGGCAGCATAGCGCGGGCGATCGCCGGTGGACGGCGGGCATACTGGCCTGCCGTATTCCGACCGTTCCAGGAGTTCCCATGCAGTACCGCCGCCTCGGCTCGTCAGGCCTGCAGCTGTCCGCACTGTCGTTCGGCGCCTGGGTCACCTTCGGCAGCCAGATCGGGCGCGGCGAAGCGCGCGACCTGGTGGCCGCGGCGTGGGACCACGGCGTCAACTTCTTCGACAACGCCGAAGGCTATGCGAACGGTGCAGCCGAGCAGGTCATGGGCGACGTGATCGCCGACCTGCGCCTGCCACGCGATGGCTACTGCGTCTCGAGCAAGGTGTTCTTCGGGTCGGCCACTGATCCGCGACCCACCCAGCGCGGCCTGTCGCGCAAGCACGTGCGCGATGCCTGCGACGCGGCACTGAAGCGCCTGCGCGTCGAGCATCTCGATCTGTACTTCTGCCATCGGCCCGATCCCGACACGCCGGTCGCCGAGACCGTCTGGGCGATGGACGCGCTGATCCGCCAGGGCAAAGTGCTGTACTGGGGCACCTCGGAATGGCCGGCGGCACTGATCCGCGAGGCCGTGCAGATCGCGCGCACCCACCACCTGCACGCGCCGACGATGGAGCAGCCCGAATACAACCTGCTGCGGCGCGAGCGCGTGGAATTGGAGTACGCGCCGCTGTACGCCGAACTCGGACTCGGCACGACGGTGTGGTCGCCGCTGGCTTCGGGCCTGCTGACCGGCAAGTACGCCGACGGCGTGCCGGCCGGTAGCCGCCTCGCGCAGCCGCAACTCGAATGGCTGCAGGGCAGCGTGCTCGGCGACGCCAACGGGAACCGCGTCGCGCGGGCAGGGCGGTTCACTGCCCTGGCCGCCGAACTCGGCGTCGCCCCGGCGCCGCTGGCGATCGCGTGGTGCCTGACCAATCCGCATGTCTCGACCGTGCTGCTGGGCGCGAGCCGGGTGTCGCAGCTGCTCGAGAACCTGCAGGCGCTGGAACTGCTCGGGCGTTTCGACGAGAGCGTGTGGCGACGGGTGGAGGCGGTGATGGGATGAGTGCCACGCGTAGAGAGTGATTACGCGCACGAACGCGCGCGGCGTGGCCTGAGGCACGCTGAAAAAGTCGTCATTCCCGCGAAGGCGGGAGTCCAGTGACTTACAAGCCATTGAACCCAAAAGCGGTGGATGACCAGCCATGCGGCTGTTGAAAATCCCGCCTGACCAGACATTCGTCTGTTGAAAGCCGCGGGAATGACGAGCAAAGACGGACTTGATCAGTTGCCCTTGAGCCCTTCCCGCAAGCAGGGGGCGAAACATCCAAGTCGAGCCGGCCTTCCCAAATGACACTCGCTCTTGACTGGCGAATGAGAATCACTATCATCGGAATCCCCTTCCGGAGGATCCCGACATGCGCGTGTCCCAGTTCCAGGATGCATCCGCTCCCCGTGACGCCCACGACGCCGGCAACGTCCATCCCCTGACCCGCGCCCCCGAGGTCATCGAACTCGACAGCGTGCAGTTGCTGCGCGGCCAGCGCGAGCTGCGCATCCGTCACGGCAACGAGATCTACCGCCTGCGCCACACCCGCAACGACAAGCTGATCCTCACCAAGTAATTCCTGATACGCGTCGCCGCATGGTCCCGACGGACCCTGCGGGCGACGCGCCGTGTTGCCCTCCCTCTCTCCAGAGGCTGCCCGCCCGCGCGACTCTCCCGCGCCCGCCAGCTCGCCGATCTCCACTTTTCGCGAGCGCCCATGCGTCCCAGCCTGCTGTCCGTCTCCCTGGCCCTGTGCCTGTCGTCCACCGCCGTCATCGCCGCGCCCGAAGGCGAGCCGCGCGACTTCGACCAGATCGTCGTCACCGCCACCCGCACCGCGCGGGCGATCAGCGACGTGCCCAATACCGTCGACGTGATCGACCGCGCGCGCATGGACACGCTGCTGGTGCGCGACATCGCCGACCTGTTCCGCTACGAACCCGGCATCACCGTCGGCAGCAGCTTCGGCCGCTTCGGACTCAACGACATCCGCATCCGCGGCCTCGGCGGCAACCGCGTGCGCATCCAGACCGACGGCATCGCGGTACCCGACGCGTTCGCGATCGGCAGCTTCTCCAGCGCCAACCGCAACTTCGTCGATCTCGAAACGCTCAAGCGCGTCGAAGTGGTGCGCGGGCCCACGAGTTCGCTGTACGGCTCCGACGCGCTCGGCGGCGTGGTCTCGTTCGTCACCAAGGATCCGTCCGACTACCTGGCCGCAGGCGAGACTGCCCACTTCGGTACGAAGATCGGCTTCGACGGTGCGAACGAAGGCCTGTTCGCCGGGGCGACCGCGGCCTTCGGCGGCGAGCGCTGGTCGGGCCTGGTTGCGGTGAGTCATCGCCAGGGCAAGGAAACCGAGAACATGGGCGAGGTCGGCGGCGCAGGCGCCGCCCGCACGCAGGCCAATCCGCAGTCGTCGAACGGCCGCAGCGTGCTCGGCAAGCTGGTGTTCGCGCCCGGCGAATCGCAGCGCTTCAAGCTGACGGTCGAGGGCAACGAGGACGATGTCGAGACCGACGTGCTGTCCTCGTACGGCGTGCAGGCGCTGACCGGCGCGACCAATACGCAGGTGCTCGGCGACGACCACCAGTCGCGCGCGCGCATCACCTTCGGCCACGAGATCGACGGTCTGTCGTCGGCGCTCGCCGACAGCGTCGACTGGCAGGTCTATCGCCAGGACAGCCGCACACGGCAGGACAGTGTGGAGGTGCGTCGCGTGCCGTCGGGCGCCACGACCATCCGCGACCGGCGCGAACGCGAGTTCTATTTCGACCAGCGCAGCTACGGCCTGCAGGCCAATGCGCGCAAGACGTTCGAGACCGGCGGCGTGCAGCACGACATCGCCTACGGCATTGATGTCGAGCGCACCGAGACGAAGCAGAAGCGCGACGGCCGCCGCATCTTCCTCGACACCGGCGTGGTCACCAACGTGATGTCGCCCGACGTGTTCCCGGTGCGCGACTTTCCGATCAGCGACACCACCCAGGCGTCGCTGTACGTGCAGGACGAGATCGCATTCGCGGGCGGCGCGTTCCGCCTCGTGCCGGCGGTCCGGATCGATCACTACAGGCTCGAACCGGACGTCGACACGATCTTCCGCGAGGACAATCCGACGACGCAGGTCGCCGACCTCGAAGAGACCAGCGTGTCGCCCAAGCTCGGCTTCGTCTGGGCGTTCGCCGATGCGTGGTCGCTGTACGGTGGTTACGCACGCGGTTTCCGCGCGCCGCCCTACAACGACGTCAACATCGGGTTCACCAATTTCCAGTTCGGCTACACGGCGATCCCCAATCCCGACCTGAAGTCGGAGACCAGCGACGGGCTGGAACTGGGCGTGCGCTACTCGGGGCAGGCGGCGTACGCGAGTTTCGGCACCTATTACACGCAGTACGACGATTTCATCGAGTCGACGCGTTACATCGGCATCGATCCGGTCTCGGGCTTGATGGTCTACCAGTCGCAGAACATCTCCGATGCGCGCATCCGCGGCGTCGAGTTCAAGGGCGGCCTGTACTTCGATACCTTCGCGCCGGCGCTGGCGGGCTGGTCGCTGCGCGGCGCGGCGGCATGGTCACGCGGCGAGGACCGGACCACCGGTGAGCCGCTGGCCAGCGTGGATCCGCTGACCGCGACGCTCGGGCTCGCGTTCGAGCGCGACGCGTGGGGCGCCGAGCTCGCGGGCCGCTTCGTCGGTCGCCGCGACCGGCTGCCGGTTCCGCCGCCGACCCAGACCGGCGCGCCGGGGACGCCGTACTTCGAATCGCCCGGCCATGCGGTGCTCGATCTCTACGCGCACTGGCGCTTCGCACCCGGCACGCGCCTCGACGTGGGCGTGTTCAATCTCGCCGACCGCAAGGTCTGGCAGGCCGGACTGGTGCCGGTGGTCGCATCCACCAGCAGCACCCTCGACCGCTACACCGCGCCGGGCCGCAACGTCGCGGTCAGCCTGTCGGTCGACTTCTGACCATGGCCGCCGCCCTGTCGCCGTCCACTGCATGCGTCGTCCCCACGCCGTCGCAGCTGGCGGCGCTGGGCACGGTGTTGTGCCTGCACCGGCCGGGCGCCGCGCGCGAACTCGGCGGCTGGTCGTCGGCGCGGCGCGCGCAAGCGCATGCCGGGCTCGACTTCGACGGCATGCACGAAAGCCTGCGCTTCTTCGATGCCGACGATGCCTGCTGCTGGCAACTGCACCTGCTGCCCGACAGCGACTTCCTCGGCTGGGAGCGCCTCGCCGGCGACCTGCCGCGCTGCAGCGACGTGGCGCCGGGCGGTGTCGGCGAGCGCCTGTGGCGCGGCCTCGCCCAGCGCATCCGTGGCGGCGCCTGGGACGCCAGCGTGCTGCGCTTCCAGGCCGTGCCGGCGGCAGCGGAGGCGGGCGGCGCGATGCTGGTCGCCAGCCTCGGCACGCTGTCGCCGCTCGGCATCGACTGCGCGCGCCGCATCGCGCGCGGCCATGGCATCACCCCGTCGTCCTCGCTCGACGACTGCTGCTGCCGGCGCGCGGCGGCGGCCGCCGGCAGGCCCGCGTCGCCCGACGCGTACCGCCCCCCGATCCATCTCTCCTGACGCTCTCCAGACCACGAGGTTCCACCGACATGATCCCGCAAGCGACCGCGCTGGCACTCGCCGCCCTGCTGGCCTCCACCGCCGCATCGGCTGCCACCCGCACGCCCGCCGCCCCGCCCGAAGCCGACCGCAGTGCGATCCTCGGCATGCAGGGCGAATACACCGTGCGCTTCCTGTTCGACGAAACCGTCGTGCTCGCGCCCGGCTATACGCGCAAGGAGCCCAAGCGCAGCGGCGGCGACGAAGTCGTCATCGTCGTCGAGGACACGCCGACGAAGATCGTGCTGCAGCACCTGCTGCTCGACGTGAAGAGCGGCCATGTGATCAAGCACTGGCGCCAGGACTGGAGCTTCGAAGCGCCGACCCGCTGGGAGTTCGCATCCGACCAGACCTGGCGGCAGCGCGAGGTGCCCGCCGAGCTGGTGCCCGGCGGCTGGACCCAGTGCGTGTTCGAGGTCAGTGACGCGCCGCGCTACTGCGGCAGTGGCCGCTGGGTGCATGCCGACGGCACGTCGACGTGGACTTCCGACGCCGGCTGGCGCCCGCTGCCGCGCCGCGAATACACCACGCGCGAGGACTACAACGCGCTCGCAGCGGTCAACCGCCACACCATCGTGCCCGGCGGCTGGACCCACGAACAGGACAACCGCAAGGACGTCCGCGACGCGTCCGGCGCGGTCACGTCCAGCATCGTCCGCGAGACCGGCTTCAACGATTACGTGAAGACCGACGCGATCGACTTCGCCCCGGCCTACGCGTATTGGAAGGCGACGCAGGACTACTGGGCACGGGTGCGCGCGCGCTGGGACGCGCGCCTGTCCGCGCCGGCTGGCGTGCATCTGAAGACCAAGGTCGACGGCATGGCGCTGATCGTCCCGTTCTTCGAGCAGGCGCAGACCGTGCAGGACGGCGGCAGCGTCAGCGATGCGCAGATCGATGCAGTGTTCGCGGAGTTCGTGGACACCGCGCGCGACTGACTGCTTCACTTCTGACGCCTGCGTGACCAGGCAGACAGGCTACCGCTCCCTCCGGGAGAGAGCCTGCCCCGGACCTGATCCGGGGACGACGCGCAAAGCGCGTCGGGTGAGGGTTGGGGCGTTGCCAAGGATGCCTCAAGGGCGCCCTCATCCGCCCTTCGGGCACCTTCTCCCAGAGGGAGAAGGGCAGAGCTGGTGCTGCCGGTAAGTCGATCGTCCGGCTGAGTACGACGCCGATCCGGTCGCCCTGTGGAAGGGAGGGCTCCGATCGTGCTGGATCGGGATACGACACCCTGCGCCTATACTCGGACCAGCGGCATCGGCCGCCCGCAAAGAGGGAGCGACCAATGGGAACCGGACTGTTTCTCGCCGTGGTGCTGGCCTTCGCCGGCGTCATCGTGCTGTTCAAGACCGTGCGCATGGTGCCGCAGGGTTTCGAGTGGACCGTCGAGCGCTTCGGCAAGTACACGCATTCAATGGCGCCGGGTCTGCACTTCCTGGTGCCGGTGGTCTACGGCGTCGGCCGCAAGATCAACATGATGGAACAGGTGCTCGACGTGCCGAGCCAGGAAGTCATCACCAAGGACAACGCGGTCGTCCGCGTCGACGGCGTGGTGTTCTTCCAGGTGCTCGACGCGGCCAAGGCGGCCTACGAGGTCTCGAACCTGGAGATCGCGACGATCGCGCTGGTGCAGACCAACATCCGCACCGTGATCGGCTCGATGGACCTCGACGAGTCGCTGAGCAACCGCGAACACATCAATGCGCAGCTGCTCAACGTCGTCGACCATGCGACCAACCCGTGGGGCATCAAGGTCACGCGCATCGAGATCCGCGACATCCAGCCGCCGCGCGACCTCATCGATTCGATGGCCCGGCAGATGAAGGCCGAGCGCGAGCGCCGCGCGGTGATCCTCGAGGCGGAAGGCCACCGGCAGTCGGAGATCCTGCGCGCCGAGGGCGACAAGCAGTCGTCGATCCTGCAGGCCGAGGGCAAGAAGGAAGCCGCGTTCCGCGAAGCCGAGGCGCGCGAGCGCCTCGCCGAGGCCGAGGCGAAGGCGACCGAGATGGTGTCCAACGCGATCGCCAACGGCGACGTGCAGGCGATCAACTACTTCGTCGCGCAGAAGTACGTGGAGGCGTTCAAGGCACTGGCCACCGGGCCCAACCAGAAGTTCGTGCTGATGCCGATGGAGGCCAGCGGCCTGATCGGCTCGATCGCCGGCATCGGCGAACTGGCGCGCGAGGCGCTGTCTGGCAAGTCCGCCACGCCGCCGCCCCCGCCGCCGCAGCGTCCGCGCACGGGAGCCTGACCATGGACTGGATGCGCTGGGATGTCGCGGGCTGGGGCGCGCTGGCCCTGCTGCTGATGGCGGCCGAGACGCTGGTGCCCGGCGCCTTCCTGTTGTGGATGGGCTTCGCCGCCGCGGCGGTGTTCCTGATCGCGCTGTTCGCACCCGGGCTGACGCTGCTTGCCCAGGTGGCGCTGTTCGTCGTGCTGAGTTTCGTCTCGGTGCTGATCTACCAGAAGTTCTTCCGCAAGCGCGCACGCCAGAGCGACCAGCCGCTGCTCAACCGCCGCGCACAGCAGCACGTCGGCCGCGTGCTGCCGCTGGAGCAGGGCATCGTCGACGGCCGCGGCCGGGTCAAGATCGGCGATGCGTTCTGGGTCGTCGAAGGCCCGGACCTCGCCGCCGGCACGCCGGTGCGCATCGTCGGCACCGACGGCGTGAACCTGCACGTCGAAGCGGCCTGAGTCGCACGGAGCCCTCCGCACGCGGGGGAGGTGTTGGGTGGGGGCGAACCATTGGCGCCCCGTCAGACGCAGTGCCCCGGCTTGGACGCGTATCTGCGACCGTCCTCCGCGGCCGGCATGACCAACCTGCGATAATCCCGGCTTTCCGCTCGCGAGCCGGCCAGATGACGCAGAAGACGATCCTCAACGATGCCCACCGTGCGCTCGGCGCACGCATGGTCGATTTCGGCGGCTGGGACATGCCGCTCAACTACGGCTCGCAGATCGAGGAACACCACCACGTCCGCCGCGACGCCGGCATGTTCGACGTCAGCCACATGACCGTCGTCGACCTGCGCGGCGCGGGCACGCGCGACTTCCTGCGCCGCCTCGTCGCCAACTCGGTCGACAAGCTCAAGGTGCCGGGCAAGGCGCTCTACACCTGCATGCTCACCCTGGAGGGCGGCATCGTCGACGACCTGATCGTCTACTTCATGGCCGAGGATTGGTTCCGTCTCGTCGTCAATGCCGCGACGCGCGAGAAGGACCTGGCGTGGATCGCCGCGCAGGCGAGCGATTTCGACGTGGCCGTGACCGAACGTCCGGAGCTCGCGATGATCGCGGTGCAGGGACCGAAGGCGCGTGACATCGTCGCCGGGCTGCTCGTCGACGCCGACGCCGCGAAGGTCGCCAAGCTCGGCCGGTTCGCCGCGGCCGATCTCGCCGGCACGGCCTACGGCGACCTGTTCGTCGCCCGCACCGGTTACACCGGCGAGGACGGATTCGAGATCGTCGTTAGCGAAGCGCACGCGGTCGCGTTGTGGAATGCCCTGCACGCCGCCGGTGTCGCGCCTGCCGGCCTGGGCGCGCGCGACACGCTGCGTCTCGAAGCCGGCCTCGCGCTGTACGGGCAGGACATGGACGAGACCGTGTCGCCGTTCGAGGCCGCGCTCGGCTGGACCGTCGCGCTCGATGCAGGTCGCGCGTTCAACGGCCGCGCCCTGCTCGAGTCGCAGGCCGACGGCGCGCCGCGGCAGATGATCGGCCTGGTGATGGACGACAAGGGCGTACTGCGCCACGGCCAGGGGGTGGCGACCGCGAACGGCGCCGGCGAGATCCTGTCGGGCACGTTCTCGCCGACCATCGGCAAGGCGATCGCGTTCGCGCGCGTGCCGGCCGGCGCGCCGGGCGAGGTCACCGTCGACATCCGTGGCCGCCAGGTGCCGGTGCGCGTGGTGAAGTTCCCGTTCGTGCGCAACGGCCAGCCGGCCGAAGGCGTCTGATGCGCGAGGCTCGGCATCGTCGTTACACTAGCGCCACCTTCCCGATCGAACGTTTCCCCCGGAGCCGACCATGAGCGAAATCCCTGGCGACCTGAAATTCCTGAAGTCCCACGAATGGGTCCGTATCGAAGGTGACGGCAAGGTCACCATCGGCATTTCCGACCATGCCCAGGGCCTGCTCGGCGACCTGGTCTACGTCGAACTGCCCGCCGTCGGCGACGACGTCCAGGCCGGCACCGGCGTCGCCGTGGTCGAGTCCGTCAAGGCCGCGTCCGACGTCTACGCCCCGGTGTCGGGCACGATCACCGCGGTCAACGAAGCACTGGCCGACAAGCCCGAGACGATCAACGAGGATGCCTACGGCGAAGGCTGGCTCTTCGTCGTCGAACTCAGCGAACCCGACCAGCTCAACGAGCTGCTCGCGCCCGACGACTACGCCGAACTGCTCGAGGGCGAAGAGGACTGACGTCTCCCGCTTCACCCGTCGCGCACATCGACCGGTGCGTTCCGCGAGGAACGCGCCGGTTTTCGTTTCCGGCGTACCGGTCCGGCGACGTGACGGCCACGTCGTGCGAGGCGGTCGCGGCGACAACGTCCACGCACCTCGACGCACGATGCGGACGTCGACCGACGTGTTCGAAGGCCGCGCATTTTTCGCGCAAACCGATCCCGCGACCGCGCAAACGCGACGCGCGCATCGCGGACGGATTTACGTGGCGGTGGGGTGGGTGATTATTTTTTCACCACGCGCGAAATGCCGTCGTGCGCGTCGCGGAAATGCATGCCGTCAACGCGCGCAAATGCATTGATGCCTTTTTTTATGATGTTTTGCGAAAGCGTTTCGTGCGCGATGTTCGAGGTCGCGTGTCGTATCGCACCGCATGCACGGCATCGCGGTGACGCATCGCCCCGCATGCGCGCCGACGGGGTCGAAAAAAAATCGCGACGACCTGTTGACAGTGGAAAAAACCGTGATTAGGTTTCGCCGCAACACACGTCGCAACGAATCGAGTGAGTCGAGCCACGACACCAGCGCGCAGCACAACCCGGACCTCTGCCAGGAACATCACACGGTGGATGCGGGCATCGTCTCCGCTGCGAAATCCCTCGACCACTCATTCCGACCTTCGCGACGCATCCGGCGCGCGCGGGTCTTCGCTTCACCGGGGCGATGTCGTGCAGTCGACGACCCTCCCTTCGAATCCGGTCCGACGCGCGGTGCGCGTCGGCGGTTGTGCGCGGGTCCGACTCCCGCGTGCCGTTTGAGAACTGGGCCGCTGTACATGCAAGTCCACTGACGAGGAGAGCCATTCCATGGCCACGAAGAAAGCCGTAAAGAAAGCGCCCGCCAAGAAGGCGGCCAAGAAGACCGCGAAGAAATCCACCGCCAAGAAGGCGGTGAGCAAGGTCAAGAAGGCAGTGAAGAAGGCCGCCAAGAAGGTCGCCAAGGCCGTCAAGCCGGCCAAGAAGACCACCAAGAAGGTCGCGAAGAAGTCCGCAACCAAGAAGACCGCCAAGAAGGCTGCGACCAAGAAGGTCGCCAAGAAGAAGGTCGCCAAGAAGTCCGTAGCCAAGAAGGCGACGAAGAAGGCGGCGAAGAAGTCGACTGCCAAGAAGACCGCGAAGAAGGCGACCAAGAAGGCTGCGACCAAGAAGTCCGCAACCAGGAAGACCGCCAAGAAGTCGACTGCGAAGAAGGCCACGAAGAAGGCTGCCACCAAGAAGTCGGCAACCAAGAAGGCGGCGACCAAGAAGTCCGCAACCAAGAAGGCTGCACCCCGTAAGGCCGCGACGAAGCGGGCCCCGGCCAAGCGCGCCAAGAAGTCCGCGCCGGTCGTGATCCCGCAGATGCCGACCCCGCTGATCTGACGTAGCTGCACTTCGTCATCGAAAGCTCTTCCTCCGCGTGCCCAGGCGGAGGAGGAGTTTTTTTTTGGCCCGTCCTCGGGCGTCGCGCGGGTGCTTCCAAATGACAGGCATGCCCAGGCAGGCGCGCCCCGTCGATCGACAGCCGCCCGTAGGATGGGCAGAGCGAAGCGAAGCCCATCGGACTCCGCTGCCGCGCACCGTCAGCGGCCCAGAACGTCGCGCCCCGCCTGCCGGAATTCCAGAAGCGCGGACGCGCGTGCGCACCGCAACAGGTCGTCCTGAAAGAGGCGACCGTTCCCGAAACCCTTACTCCGGCGTCGCCGCCGCGCGGTGGGTCGTGCTGCCTGCCGACTGCGTCGAGGCCGGCGCATGCGAGCGTTGTGCGTGCAGCGTTTCGAGATTGGGATCGACATCGAGCCAGCGCTGCGGCGGCAGGCCGATCGCGCGGTCGAGGATCGTCGGCAGCAGGCCCGAGGGCAGGCTGCTCTCGCTGTTCCACAGCACGACCATGCCGAAGTCGCGGTCGGGGATCATCGCCATCAGGCCGCGATAGCCCTGCACGGCGCCACCGTGGAAGACCACGCGTTGCCCGGCGTAGTCGTAGACGCGCCAGCCCAGGCCGTAGCCCGCGGCATCGAGGCGGTCGCGCCGCCACGACGAATTGCGCATCTCCGGCGGCGTGCCGACGATCGGTGCCTGCAGCGTCGCCAGCAGCGGCGCGGGCAGCACGTCGGGACGATGACCGGTCTGCGCGACCAGCCACTGCGCCATGTCGCTGATGCTGGCATTGACGCCGGCCGCCGGCGCCAGGCGGTAGTAGGTGGGCTTGGGCATCAGCGAGGTCCAGCCGCCGCCGGCGCGCACGTGCGGCTTGGCCCAGCGCGTGCTCGCCTGGATGCCGTCGAGCCCGTAGCTCGCGTCGTTCATGCCGAGCGGTTTGAAGATCCGGCGCGAGACCGCTTCGCTGAAGAACTGTCCGGACGTCGCGAACACCACGTCGCCGACGAGGCTGAAGGCGACGTTCTGGTAGGCGTAGCAGTTGCCGGGCTGGCAGCTCATCGGCGCGGCCGACAGGCGCTGCACCAGGTCGTGGTAGTCGGCGTTGCGTTCGATGTCGCGGTCGTAGGTGTTGCGGCCCAGACCGACGCGGTGGCTCAGCACGTCGGCGACGGTGAGCTGTTGCGCGGCCAGTGGATCGGAGAACCGCAGCGACGGCAGGTAGTCGACGATGTGGCTGTCCCAGCGCAGCGCGCCCTCGGACACCAGCATGCCGGTGACGGTGCCGGCGAACGACTTCGACAGCGACGCCAGCCGGAACACGGTGTGCGCGTCGACCGGCTCGGCCGCCTTGACGTCGGTGATGCCGTAACCGCGTGCGCTGAGCACCTGGCCCTTGTGCACGATCGCCATCGCCAAGCCCGGCACGCGCTGGTTGGCGACGAGATCCTGTGCCATCGCTTCGAGCAGCGTCACGTCGAAGGTAGGCGCCAGCGGTTTGCCCTGGCCGGGCACCCGCGGCTGCGGTTTGACCGCGTCTTCGCGGCTGACGATGGCCGGGCGGCCGGCCTGTTCGTCGAGCGGCACGATGGCGGCGATGCCGTCCTCGCTCTCGCTTTCGATGACGTCGGCCGACGTCGGCGCCTGCGCGGCGGAACCCAGCGCGGCGGGCAGCAGCAGTCCGATCAGGCCCAGCCGGACGAGCGGCCGGTGGGTTGGATATCGGCTTTTCATCGGGCCTGCCCCCTGCGTATGCTCTGGTGCTGCGGCGATGATAGCGCCTATGCTCTCGATTGCATGAACAAGGGGAAGTTTGATGGCTAGCGCATTGATCCTGCTGATATTGCTCCTGGTGGTCGCTGCGGGTCTGGCGCTGTGGGGCGTCGGTATCTACAACGGGCTGATCACCGCCCGCAACGCATACAAGAATGCGTTCGCCCAGATCGACGTGCAGTTGCAGCGTCGCTTCGACCTGATTCCGAATCTCGTCGAGACGGTCAAGGGCTACATGAGCCACGAGCGCGAGACGCTCGAAGCGGTGACCCAGGCGCGCAACATCGCCCAGGCCGGCCTGTCGGCGGCCAAGGCCGATCCCGGCGATCCGGCGGCGATGGCGCAGCTCGCGCAGTCGCAGGGCATGCTCAACAGTGCGCTGGGCCGGCTGCTCGCGGTGTCGGAGGCCTACCCGGATCTCAAGGCCAGCCAGAACATGATGCAGCTCACCGAAGAGCTGACCAGCACCGAGAACAAGGTCGCGTTCGCGCGCCAGGCCTACAACGACTCGGTGATGGCCTACAACAACCGGCGCGAGGTGTTCCCCTCGA